>Ga0075420_100000328_pt1 | contig 36125 bp, 32 predicted proteins | sample SoiMetdeltSBSDD4_FD_75296 | JGI IMG/M metagenome (GOLD analysis project Ga0075420, IMG submission 75296) | Bulk soil microbial communities from a Populus tree surrounding site in Tennessee, USA - Soil MetaG P. deltoides SBSDD4 | ecosystem: Environmental > Terrestrial > Soil > Tree plantation...
TCCGACTGCCCGTTCGATCCGGAAGGCGGCAAGATGTATCCGCGCGAGACGCTGCGCATCCTCGACTCGCTCAACCTCTCGAAGGCCGACCGCGAGGCGATCGACTACAAGAATCTCGAAAAGGTGACCGGCGTAAAGCTGGTGAAGTAAGTCGCGGAACAGCGACGCTGCCTTCTGATCATGCCCGGCCACGTGCCGGGCATGATCTTTTGTAGCTAGTTGATCTTCACCTTCGCGGCCTGCACCACCGGGGTCCAGCGCCGCATCTCGGCATCGACGAACGCCTTGAACTCGGCCGGCGACGTGCCGAGCGGCTCCATGTATTGCGCGTGCAGCTTCTCCCGGATGCCGCCGTCGCGCAGCGCTTCATTGACCTCGCGCGCCATCGCGGCGATGAGCCCGTCCGGCGTCTTCACCGGCGCAATCAATCCGTTCCAGGCGTTGGCCTCGACGTCGATGCCGGCTTCGTTCAGCGTCGGCAAGTCGGGCAAGAGCGGCGAGCGCTTCTGCGACGTGACCGCCAGCGCCCTCACCTTCCCGGTGTGCGTCTGCGAAACCACCGAGATCGCCGGCAGGCAGGCCATCTGCACGTCGCCGCGGATCAGCGCCGTCACCGCCTGCGGCGACGAACCGTAGGGGATGTGCACGAGCTGCGTGCCGCTCTTGAGCGCGATCGCCTCCATCGCCAGATGCGAGAGCGAGCCGTTGCCGATCGAGCCGAAATTGAACTTGCCGGGCTCGCGCTTCAACAGCGCGACCAGTTCCGCGACGGTGCGCGCCGGCACGTCGGCGTTCACCGCAAGCACGCTCGGCTGGTCGGCCAGCCGCGTCACCAGCGCGAGGTCGGTGAACGGATCATAGGGCATCTTGGCGAACAGCAGCGTGTTGAGGCCGAGCGGTCCGAGGATGCTGATGCCGATCGTCGAGCCGTCGGGTGCCGCCTTCGCCACCGCGTCGGTGCCGAGATTGCCGCTGGCGCCGGGCCGGTTGTCGACCACAAACGATTGCCCGGTCTTCGCCTGCAGCCGCTCGCCGATCAGCCGCATGACGATGTCGGGCGTCGCGCCGGCCGCGAACGGTACGACGATCCGGACCGGCTTGACAGGCCACGCTTGTTCCGCCTTTTGCGCCACGGCGGGCGCTGCGCCGGCAAGGAGCGCAAGCAAGGCGATATGCAGGCGCTTCATCAGCGAACTTCTCCAATATTCCTGTATCCAGGATTCTTGCACATCTTATTCGCGGGACAATCTGTGCGAAGGTCAAGCCCGCGATGACGTGCATGGTGCCATCTGCTAGCGTCGCCGCGCCATGGAAGCCTCTCGTTCCCTCACCCCCGCCGACCTTGCGTCCGATCCGCCGGCGGATGCGGCACGGACGACGCCGGTCATGGAACAGTTCCTCGAGATCAAGGCCGCCAATCCGGATTGCCTGTTGTTCTACCGGATGGGCGACTTCTATGAGCTGTTCTTCGAGGACGCCGAGATCGCCGCGCGCGCGCTTGGGATCGTGCTCACCAAGCGCGGCAAGCATCTCGGGCGCGACATCCCGATGTGCGGCGTGCCGGTGGTGCGTTCCGACGAATACCTGCATCGCTTGATCGCGCGGGGCCATCGCGTCGCAGTCTGCGAACAGATGGAAGACCCGGCGGCCGCCCGCAAGCGGGGCTCAAAGAGCGTCGTGAGGCGCGACGTCGTCCGGCTGGTGACGCCCGGCACGCTGACCGAAGACACGCTGCTCGACGCGCGGCGCAACAATTACCTGCTCGCGCTCGCCCGCGCCCGCCTGTCGTCGAGCGACGACACCAGCCGCTTCGCGCTGGCCTGGATCGACATCTCAACGGGTGAATTTCGTATTACCGAATGCGATCGCGCCAGCCTTGGGGCCGAGCTGGCACGCCTGGAACCCAGCGAGATCGTTGTATCCGATGCGCTCTATTCGGACGCCGACCTCGCGCCGTTCCTGCGGACCCTGCCGGCGGTAACACCGCTGACGCGCGACGTGTTCGACGGCGCCACCGCCGAGCGGCGGCTGTCGTCGTATTTCTCGGTCGCGACCTCGGACTCGTTCGGCGCGCTGTCGCGGCTGGAGCTGACGGCCGCCGCCGCGTGCATCACCTATGTGGAGCGCACGCAGCTCGGCCAGCGCCCGCCATTGTCGCCGCCGGCGCGCGAGGCGGAAGGCGCGACGCTCGCCATCGACCAAGCCACCCGCGCCAATCTCGAGCTGGTTCGCACGCTTGGCGGCGAACGGCGCGGGTCGCTGCTCTCCGCCATCGACCGGACCGTCACCGCCGCCGGCTCGCGGCTCCTTGCCCAGCGCCTCGCGGCTCCGCTGACGGATCCGGCCGCGATCGCGCTGCGTCACGACGCGGTCGCGCACTTCGTCGCAGAGGCGGGCTTGCGCGGCGCGATGCGCGCGACGCTGAAAGGCGCGCCCGATCTCGCCCGCGCGCTGTCACGACTGGTGGTCGGCCGCGGCGGTCCGCGCGACCTCGCCGCGATCCGTGACGGCATCGACGCAGCGGCGAGCCTCGCGGGCGAACTTACGGCCGGCGGCGCGATCCCGATGCAGGTCGTTGAGGCCGCGACTGCGCTGCGCAAACCCGATCCCGCGGTCACGCGCGAGCTGACGGTGGCGCTGGGCGACGAGCTGCCGCTGTTCAAGCGCGACGGCGGCTTCGTCCGCACCGGCTACGATGCGTCACTCGATGAAGCCCGCGCATTGCGCGATGAATCACGCCGGGTGATCGCGGCGCTGCAGGCGCGCTACGCGGAAGAGACCGGCGTGCGTGCACTCAAGGTGCGGCACAACAACGTGCTCGGCTACTTCGTCGAGGTAACCGCGCAGCACGCCGACAAGCTGTTCGCCGCACCGCTCAACGCGACCTTCATCCACCGCCAGACGCTGGCCGGCCAGGTGCGTTTCACCACCACCGATCTTGGCGCATTAGAAGCCAAGATCGCGAGCGCCGCCGACCGCGCGCTCGGCATCGAGCTCGAAACCTTCGACCGGCTGGCAGCGCAGGTGATCGCCGCGGCCGATCCGATCAAAGAAGCAGCGGACGCGCTGGCGTCGCTCGACGTCGCGTCGGCGCTGGCGCAGCTCGCGGTCGAGCAGAGCTACGTGCGGCCCGAGGTCGACGGCTCGCTCGTGTTCGTCATCGAGGGCGGCCGGCATCCGGTGGTGGAGCAAGCACTCGTCGCCGACGGCGGGCCGTTCGTCGCCAACGACTGCGACCTGTCCGCGTTGCCGCAGCAAGGCGCTGGACGCATCTGTCTGCTCACCGGCCCCAATATGGCGGGCAAGTCGACGTTCCTGCGGCAGAATGCGCTGATCGCGATCATGGCGCAGATGGGCGGCTTCGTGCCGGCGCGCCGCGCCCGGATCGGCACCGTCGACCGGCTGTTCTCGCGGGTCGGCGCCGCCGACGATCTCGCCCGCGGGCGTTCCACGTTCATGGTGGAGATGGTCGAAACCGCCGCCATCCTCAACCAGGCCGGCGAGCGTTCGCTGGTCATCCTCGACGAGATCGGCCGCGGCACCGCCACCTTCGACGGGCTCTCGATCGCCTGGGCGACGATCGAGCACCTGCACGCCGCCAACCGCTGCCGCGCGCTGTTCGCGACGCATTTCCACGAGCTGACGGTGCTGTCGACCAAGCTGCCGCGGCTGTTCAATTCGACTGTGCGCGTCAAGGAATGGCAGGGCGACGTCGTGTTCCTGCATGAGGTCGTGCCGGGCGCAGCCGACCGCAGCTACGGCATCCAGGTGGCCAAGCTCGCGGGCCTGCCGGCGAGCGTGATCGAGCGCGCCAAGCTCGTGCTCGCGAAGCTCGAGGCCGAGGACCGCGCGTCGCCGCGCGGCTTCGATGACCTGCCGCTGTTCGCGGCATCGCCGAAGCCGCTGGCAACGCCGCAGATCGACGACGCGGCTGCGCAAGTCGTCGCCGCACTGGCGGCGATCAACCCCGACGAGCTGTCGCCGCGCGAGGCGCTGGAGGCGCTCTACCGGCTCAAGGCAAAATCCACCGCCAAAGACTGACGGGCGGACGGACGGCGGCGCGGCGCGCGCCAATCTTCGGGCGGTCGAACGCCTAAACATTCAGCACCCCGACGACATCGCGTAAATAGCTGAAGAGACTTGCTTTTTCTGATACGGTCGGTGATCCTTTCCGGCGGTGGATGACAGCTGCCACCGGCTCCGCTATCCCCTCTCTGGCCATGCTCACACCCGCCGAACAGGCTCAACGCGCGCCCGCCGACTTGCTCGACGTGGACACGCTCGCCGCCGACCTCGACAAGCTCTGCAAGCAGCACGCCGGCAATGAGCGCGAATTGCGAACGGTGCTGGCGCAGCGCCTGAAGGCGGCGCTGCTTCAAGGTCGCGCTACCGCCGAGAAGCTCCTGCTGGCGGATCGTCACGGCCGCCGCTGCGCCGAGCGGCTGTGCCACATGCAGGACGAGATCATCCGTCTGCTGTTCGAGCTCGCCGCGAAGCATCTTTATCCGTCGCAGAACCCGTCCGAAGCCGAGCAGATGGCGGTGGTCGCGACCGGCGGCTACGGACGCGGCTTGCTGGCGCCGGGCTCCGACATCGATCTGTTGTTCCTGCTGCCTTACAAGCAGACCGCGTGGGGCGAGTCGGTCGCCGAGACGATCCTCTATTGCCTGTGGGACATGGGCCTCAAGGTCGGTCACGCGACCCGCTCGATCAACGAATGCGTCCGGCAGGCCAAGGCCGACATCACGATCCGCACCGCCGTGCTCGAGTCGCGCTATCTGTTCGGCGACCGCAAGCTGTACGACGAAATGGTCGCGCGCTTCGACAAGGATGTGGCGCAAGGCACCGCGCCGGAGTTCGTCGGCGCCAAGCTCGCCGAGCGCGAAGAGCGGCATCGCCGCGCCGGCCAGTCCCGCTACCTGGTCGAGCCCAACGTCAAGGACGGCAAGGGCGGGCTACGCGACCTGCATACGCTGTTCTGGATCGCTAAATACGTCTACCGGGTGCGCGAGCCGGAGGAGCTGATCGAGAAAGGCGTGTTCAATCGCGCCGAATACATGCTGTTCCGCCGCTGCGAGGATTTCCTGTGGTCGGTCCGCTGCCACATGCACTTCGTCACCGGCCGCCCGGAGGAACGCCTGTCGTTCGACATCCAGCGCGAGATCGCGGTGCGCCTGGGCTACACCTCGCACCCCGGCCTGCGCGACGTCGAACGCTTCATGAAGCACTACTTCCTGATCGCGAAGGACGTCGGCGACCTGACCGCGATCCTGTGCGCCGAGCTCGAGGACAGCCAGGCCAAGGCAATGCCGGTGCTCTCCCGCATGATGGCGCGGTTCCGCCCGTCGCAGCGCCGCTCGCTCAGTGAGAGCGAAGACTTCGTCGTCGACTACAACCGCATCCTGGTCACAGACCAGACCGTGTTCAAACGCGATCCGGTCAACCTGATCCGCATCTTCCATCTGGCGCAGAAATACAATCTTGCGTTCCACCCGGATGCGATGCGCATAATTCGCCATTCGCTGCATCTCATCGACAACGACCTGCGTGAGAACGAGGAGGCGAACCGCCTGTTCCTCGAGATCCTCACCTCGAAGAACGACGCCGAGACCGTGCTGCGCCGCATGAACGAAGCCGGCGTGCTCGGCAAGTTCGTGCGCACCTTCGGCCGTATCGTGGCGATGATGCAGTTCAACATGTATCACCACTATACGGTCGACGAGCATCTCCTGCGCTGCATCGGCATCCTCTCCGACATCGAGGCCGGCCGCGCCGAGGACGCGCCGTTCGCCACCGAGCTGATGCGCACGATCCAGCCGGAGCATCGCACTCTGCTCTATGTGGCGCTGTTCCTGCACGACATCGCCAAGGGCCGGATCGAGGACCATTCCATCGCCGGCGCACGGGTCGCGCGGCGGGTGTGCCCGCGCTTTGGGCTCACGCCGGCCGAGACCGACACCGTGGCCTGGCTGGTCGAGCAGCATCTCACGATGTCGACGGTCGCCCAGTCACGCGATCTTTCCGACCGGGTCACCATCCAGAATTTCGCCGAAGTGGCGCAGTCGGTCGAGCGGCTGAAGCTTCTGACCCTGCTCACGGTCGCCGATATCAAGGGCGTCGGCCCCGGCGTCTGGAACGGCTGGAAGGCCCAGCTCATCCGCACGCTGTACTACGAGACCGAGCCGGTGCTGACCGGCGGCTTCTCGGAAGTGAACCGTGCCCAGCGCGTCGCGATAGCACAGGCTGAGCTGCGGGCGCAGCTTGCCGACTGGCCGCCCGAGCAGGTCGACGCCTACATCGCGCGGCACTATCCCGCCTACTGGCTGAAGGTCGATCTGCCGACCAAGGTCGCGCATGCACGGTTTGTGCGCGACACCGAAGCCGCCGGCAAATCGCTCGCGACCGCGATCAACCTCGACCAGGCGCGCGGCGTCGCTGAACTGACGGTCTATGCGCCCGACCACCCGCGGCTGCTGTCGATCATCGCGGGCGCTTGCGCGACCACCGGCGCCAACATCGTCGACGCGCAGATCTACACCACCACCGACGCGCGCGCGCTCGACACCATCGCGGTCTCGCGCGGCTTCGAGCGCGACGACGACGAGCAGCGGCGCGCCGCGCGCGTCGCTCTGACGATCGAGCAAGCGCTACGCGGCGACCAGCAGCTGCCGGACATGGTGGCCAAGCGCGCGCCACCCAAGGGACGGCTGAAGGCGTTCGCCATCGAGCCGGATGTGACGATCAACAACCAGTGGTCCAATCGCTACACGATGGTCGAGGTGACCGGGCTCGACCGTCCGGGCCTGCTGTATGAGCTGACGGCGACACTATCGAAGCTCAATCTCAACATCGCCTCGGCGCATGTGGCGACCTTCGGCGAGCGCGTGGTGGACGTGTTCTATGTGACCGATCTGCTCGGCGACAAAATCTCGTCGGCGACGCGGCAGGCCGCGATCAAGCGCGCGCTGCTCCAGCTGTTCGTGGCGGTCGACAGCGCACCGGCGAAGCCGGCGGCCGCGGAATAGCGGACCCAATCCCGATTTGAGAAAACGGCGGCTGAAACGCAGCGCCCGACAAACGGCGTCTGAAAACAACAACGGCTGCGGGCGATATCGCCTGCAGCCGTTGTGTTTGAACTTCAGAGCGTATCAGAAGGGTAGATTACTTCTTCTTGGCGTCGCCGCCCATGCCGCCGGCACCCATGCCGCCGTCACCGCCCATGCCACCGGCGCCCATACCACCGGCACCCATGCCGCCGCCCATTCCACCCATGCCGCCCATTCCACCCATGCCGCCGCCCATGCCGCCTTTTTTGCCCTTACCGCCGCGCATGCCGCCCATTCCACCCTTGCCGCCCTTCGCACCCTTGGCGCCCTTTTCGCTGCCAGTGGCCGGGTTGGCGAGCTGGTTGCCCAGCGCATCGAAGAAGCCCTTCGGCTCGCTCTTCGCGGCTTCGGCCTTCTTCTTCGCCGCAGCGAACGAGTCGGTGGAGACAGTGGTGAGCATCGGCGCGGACATGATGACTGCCGCCGCGAGCAGAAGTGTAAGCTTTCGCATGGTTGATCCCCCAAAAACGATTTCTAACCGGCTATCCCGGATGGCTGAACTTTATGCTGGAATTTTTTGCGATGGAAGAGGGATTCCATCGTCGTTAGGCATATAAGACACTGAATTTGTTTATGTATGTTTGTTCATCTGATCGTTCATCTCGCGTACAGAAAATCGGCGCTGCGAAATGAGGCAGCGATTTTCCGACGAAGATTCAGAGACTAGGCGCGTGTGCGCCGCGGCATCGCGGCCGACCCCGGCGCGGTAACGACCCTTAAACGAGCCGGGCCTACCGTGCCGCCGAGGGGTCTGGCCTCGGGAGACGGCCGGGATGGGGAGATGGCAAGTCGAAAGCGCAAGTCACGCGAGCGTCGCGAGCCGGTGGTCGATACGCCGTTGCGCGCGACGCGCGCAGAGCCGGACGACGGCGGGAGCGACGACGTGAGCGCCCCCCGCAAGCGCGCATCGCGCAGCACCCCGCCGATGCGGCGGCTGTTCTACTGGTGCGCCGTGCTCGGGCTGTGGGCGCTGATCGTCGCCGGCGGCGCCGTCGTTTATGTCGCGGCCAACCTGCCGCCGGTCCATTCGCTCGAAATTCCGCGCCGGCCGCCGTCGATCGAGATTGTCGGCACCGACGGCAAGACGATGGCGACGCGCGGCGAAATGCACGGCGCCACGCTGACGCTGAAGGAGATGCCGCCGTTCCTGCCGAAGGCGTTCCTCGCGATCGAGGACCACCGCTTCTACAGTCACTGGGGCGTCGACCCGATCGGCCTGGTGCGCGCGGCCGCAGCGAACCTCAGCCGCCGCGGCGTCTCGCAAGGCGGCTCGACCCTCACCCAGCAGCTCGCCAAGAACCTGTTCCTCACGCAGGAGCGCACCTTCGCGCGCAAGCTGCAGGAGCTGGTGCTGGCGCTGTGGCTCGAGCGGAAGTTCAGCAAGACCGAGATCCTCGAGCTCTATCTCAACCGCGTCTATTTCGGCGCCGGCGCGTACGGCGTCGACGCCGCGGCGCAGCGCTATTTCGGCAAGTCCGCACGTCAGGTGACGATCGCAGAGTCGGCGATGCTCGCCGGTCTGGTCCGCTCGCCGTCGCGGCTCGCGCCCAACCGCAATCCCAACGGCGCCGAGCGCCGCGCCCAGGTCGTGATCGCGGCGATGACCAGCCACGGCTTCATCACCGAGACGATGGCGAAGCACGCACTGGCGCAGCCGGCCCGCGCCGTGAAGGTCGCCGGCAACGGCTCCGCCAATTACATCGCCGACTGGATCATGGACGTGCTCGACGATCTGGTCGGTCACATCGACCAGGATCTCGTCGTCCGCACCTCGATCGATCCCGCCTTGCAGGCCGCCGCCGAAGCCGCGCTGGTCAACGAACTCGCGCAGAAGGGCGAGAAGTTCGGCGTCAGCCAGGGCGCGCTGATCGCGATGACCCCGACCGGCGCCGTGCGCGCGCTGGTCGGCGGCAGGAACTACGCCGAGAGCCAATTCAACCGCGCGGTGGCGGCACGGCGCCAGCCGGGTTCGGCGTTCAAGCCGTTCGTCTATCTGACCGCAGTCGAGCGCGGGCTCTCGCCGGAAACGGTGCGCGAGGACAAGCCGATCGCGATCAAGGGCTGGCGGCCGGAGAACTACAGCCGCGAATACTACGGCAATGTGTCGCTCACGCAGGGGCTCGCGCATTCGCTCAATACGATCTCCGTGCGGCTGACCCAGGAGTTCGGGCCGAGCGCCGTCACGCGCACCGCCTATCGTCTCGGCATCGCCTCCAAGCTCGAGGCCAATCCGTCGATCGCGCTCGGCACGTCCGAGGTTTCGCTGATCGAGCTCACCTCGGCCTATGCACCGTTCGCCAACGGCGGCAGCGCGATCGCGCCCTATGTGGTGGAGCGCGTCAGTACCAAGGCCGGCAAGGCGCTCTACCAGCGCTCGCCGCACGATCTCGGCCGGATCATCGAGCCACGTTACGTTGCGATGATGAATGCGATGATGCGCGAGACCATGCGCGTCGGCACTGCCACCAAAGGCCAGATCGCCGGATGGCAGTCCGCCGGCAAGACCGGCACCAGCCAGGATTTCCGCGACGCCTGGTTCGTCGGCTACACCGCGCATCTCGTCACCGGCGTCTGGCTTGGCAACGACGACTCCTCGCCGACCAAGCGCGCGACCGGCGGCGGCATGCCGGTCGAAATCTGGGCCAAGTTCATGCGCGGCGCGCACCAGGGCGTTGCGGCCGCCGCCCTGCCCGGCCAGTCGGCGCCGCCGACGCTCGCATCGATCGTGCAGCAGGCCGTCAACGGCACACCTTCCGCCAATGCTCCGCCCGCCAATGTGCAGCCGTCAGCGGGCGCGCAGCGACCGCAGCAGCCGAGCGGGGGCCTCGACGGCTGGCTGATCGACCGGCTGTTCGGCAACCGGCACTGAGCGCGCCTTGACCGCCGGCATCGGCCGTGCCGACGCATTGCCCAGCATCGCATCAAGCGCGCCGCGAAGATTCTCGTAGCGGAAGACGAACCCGCTCAGCAGCGCTTTGTCGGGAATGACGCGCTGGCCGCCGAGCATCAGCTCATCGGCGAACGCACCGGCCACATAATGCAAAATCGCCGCCGGCATCCGCAGCAGCGCCGGCCGCCGCAACGCGCCGGCAAGTAACTGTGCGAATTCTTCGTTGCGCACCGGCGCCGGCGCGGTCGCATTCACCGCACCGGTCAGCGACGGCGTCGCGATGATGTGCGCGATCAGCCGCACCAGGTCGTCGCGCTCGATCCACGACATCCATTGCCGGCCGCTGCCAACCGGACCACCGAGGCCAAGCTCGAACGGCACCAGGTACTGGCTCAGCGGCCCGCCTTCGAGGCCGAGCACGAGACCGATCCGCAGCCGCACGACGCGCACGCCGAGGCGCTGCGCCTTCCGCGCTTCGCGCTCCCAGGTGTCGCAGACGCGATGCGAGAAGCAACGCTTGCCGCCGTCGAATTCGGTCAGCGTCTCGTCCTGCCACAGGCCGTACCAGCCGATCGCGGAGCCGCTAATGACCACTGCAGGACGCAATGCCAAGCGTGCGATCAGCCGGTTGACCGCGCGCGTGACGCGCAGACGCGACGACAGAATTTTGCGCCGCTTGCGCCGCGTCCACAGCGCATTGCCGGTCGGCTCGCCGGCGAAATTGATCACCGCATCGATCCGCGCGTCGTCCGGGATCTGCGCGAGATCGGTGACAACGCGCTGCGCACGCAACGCCGTGGCCTTGGCCGGATCGCGCGCCAGCACGGTGACGTCGTGGCCCGCGCTGGTCAGTGCTTCGACCAGGCGCATTCCGATGAAGCCGGTCGCGCCGGTGACGAGCAGGTGCTGCCGCTCCGCCAGCGCATCGACCAGCGCGGCCGCATCGCTTGGCGTTACCCGCGACACGATGCGTTTCTTGCGCCGCGCCACGATGGTGTCGCGCAGCCACGTCAGCACAGTCATGAACCCAACTCCCGGTACAACGCCATCTGCCGCAGGATCAGCCCGAGCCGCGGATGCACGAGCTGCAAGGTGAAGCTGAAGCGTCCGTCCGGCACTTCGGCGTGGATGACGGTCAGCTCGCCGGGACAGAGCCAGGCCGGCAGCACGAAGCGCCGCCCGAACAGCTGCAGGAAGTAGTCGTGGCTGCGGAAAATCAATGCGCCGTCGCGCACCAACAGATCGAGCGCCATGCCGACGCCAAGGCCGACATATTCCTCGAGCCCGCTCGGGCCGGCGAAACGCTTGGCGGAATGCACGACCTGCGGGAAGCCCTTGCGGCGCGCATACATGCGGGTCCAGATTTGTCCGCCGCTCGCCTTGTCCTCGGTCACCGTCACGACGCTCGGCAAATGCGCGCAGCGCGCAGTCGGCAACGGTCCGCCGATCAGCCGCAGCGCCTGCGCCAGCAGCCAGCCGGCGACGCTCATCCGGGTTTCGAGCACCTCGCCGGCATAGACCGTGCTGCCGCCCGGCGGCAGCCGCTTGCTGAAGCGGCGGCGGATCGCGGCCGGCAGCGCCATCCAATCACGCTCGCGCAGCAGCGCGCGAAACCGCGGATCGCCAAGATTCGGATCAAGATTGGGATCGGTGCGGATATCGGGCCGCGCTTCGATGTCGCGGCCAGTGACGGACGGACGTTCCGTTTCGCGTTCAAGCGCAAGTTCAGGGACCAGTTCAAACGCAACAGCTTCCGTACGCATGATACGGACCTCGCTTCCTCGGCTACTTCGATCTCCCGATCGGCAACAGGCTCACGATCCGGGTGCCGAGGCGGATCAGAGCCGCAAGCTTCGGCCGCGGCACCGTCAGCATCTGCGCGTACCAGCGGTCGACGGTTTCGATATAGGCGAGCATGTCCTTGAGCCGCTTGGCCGCGACCGGATGCAGCTTGGCGTCGTGGTCGGCGCCGGCGACGCAGGCCTTCAGCGCGTCGACCGCGGGATCGATCTCGCGCTCCTTGCGCACGGCGGCGATCCGCATCGCCATCTCCCAGAGATCGGTCTCGGCCTCGAAATGGTCGCGGCGGTCGCCCTTGATCGGCACCCGGCGGATCAGATCCCAGGCCATCAGCTCGCGGATCGAGTTCGACACGTTCGAGCGCGCGATGCCGAGCGCGTCGGCGATGTCCTCGGCGGTCAGCGGCCGCTCCGAAAGGTAGAGCAGCGCTTGGATCTGGCTGACCGAGCGGTTGACGCCCCACTGCCCGCCCATGTCGCCCCAGTGCAAAATGAAGCGCTCGACGGTTTCGGGGAGTTTGCTGGATTTGTCTGTAATTTCTGTCATAACAGAAATATCGGAAAATAAGGAACGGATGTCAACGCCGAAGTAGCAGGATTGATTGACCTGCCTGCAGATCTGTATTAGGATTATATTCGCATTTCGCCTCAAATTGGAACTAGGATCAAATTCCGATCGATTTCCGACAGAGGCGCGGCAATGAACTCTTCCCCAGAATTCGCCAACGAGATTGCTCGACTGATGCGCGACCCCGACGCACTACGCGCCGAGGGCGAGCGCATACGGCGCGCCGACAGGCGCGGCTACTACGATCCAAGGCAACCGCGCGTTCCGGCCGGAAATTCCGATGGAGGCCAGTGGACGGACGCGGGTGCCAGCGAACAGCCGCTCGTGCAGCAAGCACGGCTCGATCGCCTATTGCAGCCTGCCTTGCGTCCCGCCCAAAAGGGAATCGAAGCCGCGTTGGCGCTGTTCACGGCGCTGTCGGCCCGAAATATGCCTGGTCGCCAGGCGATCATCGAGTTCAATGCAAGAGAGTTCAGGACGGACGCTCAGGGCAATCGCGTTCAGACGAACGTCGATCAGCTCAACCGAGATCAAGTCAACGAGGCCTGCCCACGCTTCGGAGAGGTTCAATCGCGGACCGATCACGCTGATCAGGTTGTAAGTCGTGGCGGTGGAATCATGTCCCGCCAGCAATTCGGAACGTTCGTGCACACCCACCTCAAACGGCAGATCGACAGTCTTCGCGATCCAAATTTCCGCGCTGAGGTTTCCCGCCTGAAAAGCGAAACTGGCGAAGTAAGCCACGGCATGAAGGGTTCGATTAGAATCGATGTGATCGAAAATGCTGGCGGCGGGACCGTCTGTGTGTACGATATCAAGACTGGCGCAAGCGGCCTGAGCCCTGCCCGCATGGCCGAGATCGCGGGCGCTGCATTCAAGCATTTCCCGAACACTCAACGCATTATTGTTACCGAAGTCAGGCCGAGACGATGACGACCGTTGGGCAAGTCAGGCAGGTGGTACAGCCGCTCCTGCAGCGCAATCCCGATCTGACGTTGATTGGTCGCTTGGTCGTCATCAAGCCTGTGCATCACGTCTTGCGCGCGGTCTACATCGAACGCAGCAGCGATCCCGGTGCTTTCATCCCGATTGCCACCGCGATCTTCCTGTTCAAGCCGCGCAAGGGTATTTCGCTCCATTGGGGCTTGCGTGTCTATCGAGGGCCCGTTGGTTCCGGAACCTGGGACGTCGGCGAGCCGCAAACGTCCGCCAGCATGTGCGAGGCGATTGAAGCGCAAGCACTCCCACCGCTTCGGTCGATCAAGACCATCGACGATTTCGTAGCATTCACATCCAAGGACCGGTTTCCCGATACATTCTTGTACGCCTACGAAGATCTCAAGATCTACATCGACGTAGCCCGCGGCGACTTCGATGCGGCTCGCTCGATCTGCGAACACATGGCCACCGACCGCGCGAAGCGGACGTATCTGCCTGACATGCAGGAAGAGTACGACCGGATCACCAAAGAACTCTGCCCGCTCGTTGCCGCCAATGATCGCCCTGGTCTCGCGCGGCTCCTGCACGGCTATGAGGCGCAGTCGGTCAAGAATCTGAAGATCGAAAAACTCTGGGAGCCGACGCCGTTTCCGATCGAGTCATAGTGCTCACCTCGTGAAAGGCTTTGCACTCCCCGACGGCAGGTCGGATCGAGATTGCATTTCCCGACCCAAGCCCGTTACACGTCTCGGCCCAGCGAGAAAAAAGTCGATGGAAGGAAATGCAATGAACAAGAACACGATCTGCATATGGTACGACAAGGACGCCGAGGCTGCGGCGCGCTTCTACGCCGCGACATTCCCCGACAGCGCGGTGACGGCCGTTCACCGTGCACCCAGCGACTATCCGTCCGGCAAGGCGGGCGACGTGCTGACGGTGGAGTTCACGGTCGCGGGCGTCCCCTGTCTCGGATTGAATGGCGGTCCCGCGTTCAAGCATAGCCAGGCCTTCTCGTTCCAGATCGCCACCGACGATCAGCAGGAGACCGACCGTTACTGGAACGCCATTGTCGGCAATGGCGGCGAGGAGAACGCGTGCGGCTGGTGCAGAGACCGGTGGGGCATCTATTGGCAAATTACGCCGCGCGTGCTGACCGAGGCGATCGCGGCCGGCGGCGCTGAAGCCAAGCGCGCGTTTGAAGCGATGATGCAGATGAAGAAGATCGACGTCGCCGCGATCAAAGCCGCGCGGCGCGGCTGACATCCGTCGCGCAAGGCGACGGGACTAACCGGCGACGGCCGCGCGACTGTCTCCGCCGTCTCGGACCACTTCTGGTCCCCAACCAAAAAGAATGGGGAAATCGCGGTCAAACCGCTGGCGATCTTTGCGCCTGAATGAAAAACATCTCGCCGCGACGGACCAGAGGAGATGCGTGCGTAAGATGGGTGAAGAAGCAGACGCGTTGAAAATTGAACTCGCCAAGGCTGAAAGCCAGCTGACACACGTCAACGAGATGATCGCCGGACAGCGCACCGTTATCGAGAACTGGGAGCGCCACGGCTGGAACAGCGGCCCGGCAGCGGATGTCCTGCAATCGCTCGAACGGTTGCAGGAGATCCAAACCGAATACCGCGACCGGATGTTGAAGAGATTCGAGGCCGCCCGGATATCGCGGCTTGCACGGAGCCAGATGCACATCAGGCTGTGAAGCGATTCAGCCTGGCGCGGGTGCGTGTACTCTCAATCTAGCAGCATGGAGAAGGACGCGAAGCAGCGCGCGTCACATGCGCGAAGGACGATGGCGCTGCGCCCTCGCCGCCCCCAGCTCATGTCCGTTATTGCGACGGCGTTACCTGCAACGACGACTGCCAGGTCCACAGGCAAAAGGCATCGCCAACAGGCCGGATGCAGAGCGCGTCGCCCTCGGCCCGCTCGACGGTGAAGCGGTTGCCGGGCCGCGCCGGTTCGCACCTTTGCATGGCGACCTTGAGCGCGGTCGCCTTGTCCCCTGCCCGCTCCAGCGCCCTGATGGAGGACAGGTCCTCCCGGGCGCCGCACATGAAAAATGGCTGCGCCCCTTCCACGCGATCACCGGGCTTGAACTCGTTCGCCAAGGCCAGCACCGGCTGGCCGACGATCGCCGCAAGGGTTAGCGCAGTCACAAGCTTCATCATCGATTGTTCTCGTCATGATCAAACCGGCCTAGCCCTCATTGCTTAGGCAATTAAGGGCACCGCGCCAAGCCACGGGTCCAAGCCACGCGTCGTTTGCGCATCGCTGCATTGCCGATTCAGAGCGGGCGACGGCCGCTATCGCTCACCCGACCCTACGCAACTACCATCATTCGCTATTTCAGCGTCGCCACGCCCAGCGTGCGCGACGCGGCTTGCAACGCCGCCTTGTACTTCGCCTGCTGCGCCGGCTGGTATTGCTGCCAGACCGTGGCGCCGTTGGCCTGGAGCCACTCGCCGGGATAGAGCTCGAAGATCTGGATTTTGTTGTCGAGCGCGTATTGCAGCAGGTTCGAGATGTCGATCCGGGCGGGGTTGGCGACCATCGACGCGGTGATCGGCTGCATCGCGAGCGGAACGACACCCGCATATTTGGTGTAGGCGGCGCACCAGTGGAGCTGCGCCGGCTGGCACCGCCCTGGCTTGGTGCCGGGCGCAGTGACGTTCTGGGCTCCGAGACTCTCGAACGAAAATCCGACGTGCTTGGCCGCGGCAGCGGCCGCGAATACATTCGTCAGATCGAATGGCGTCGGACCGCCCGGCGCCCGGGGCAGCGCGGCGACGACCTGATGCTTGGTCGGCACGCTGGCCATCGCATCCAGCATCCGCAGCGTGTGCGCTTTCCAGGCCTGGTACGAGTAGCCATGGTTGGCGAGCAGCTTCGCGCACGGCCCGCCATTCGCCCCCGGCGGCAGAACCGCCTCGGCACCCGCGCCGGTGGCAAAGCGCAGGTAGCCGACCTGATCCCTGATCGGCGACTCGTTGCTGAAATACGTGATCGCGCGCTTCATGTACGCGGACCACATCGCCTCGAATTTCGGATTCCAGTAGATCGGCAGATGCACGCCGCCGCAAAATGTCTTCGGCACTTCCTGCATGACCCAGTGCGGGGTCACCGGGTTTTGCTTGCCTTCTCCCGCCGCGGCGAACAGCAGGTTGACGGTCAGCCCGGCATCCAGGAAGGGCTTCAGGCTCTGCTCCACCTTGGTGAAATCGAACGAGCCCTGCGTCTTCTCGATATCCGACCAGCTCACCACCGCGCTCGCGCCGCACAGCGCCGGGTCCTTGCCGATCACATATTTGCTGAACAGGTCCATCATGTGGCCCTCGTCCAGCGAATAAAGCCAGACATACATGCCGTGCGGCGCCGTCGGCACCGCGACGTGCGGATTGCGGCCGACGCAGGGCGGCGCGCCGCCTTGCTGCGCATGGGCCGGGCTACCTTGAGCGGATGCGAAGCTGAAACTGATTGCTGTCAAAGCGATGGCAGCGAGGCTCGCTTTCATCGGCGGCTCCCTGAGGAAATAGAGGCGCAGGGTAAGGAGCCAGGGTTAATGAATCGCGGCTTCCGTTCGTCCATCAGCGATGATGATGAAACTTCCGCTTACGTGTTGGCGTAGTTTGTAGGATGAGGTTGAGCGCTATTCGCAACGTCACGCCGATGTACCGGGATCGAGAGGCTCGCTCGGTCTGCTCCCTCTCCCCGTTGGGGAGAGGGGTGGGGTGAGGGGGGCTAAGTCTCTCGATAGGTTCGAACCCCCTAACCCCCTCCCTCTCCCCTCTGGGGAGAGGGAGTCCCATCGCGTCGCTTGGAGAGGGGCGAGGGAGTCACATCGCGTTCGCTTAGAGAGCGAGCAGCAATGGAAAGACCGCGACTTCACCCGACAGCGTCGGCCTTCGCCTTCACCGCTTCACCGTAGCGATGCAAATCGGTGCCGTGGGTATCGAGCCACGCCTTGGCGCGCTCGCAGTCCGGATTCATCCGCTTCAACAGCCGCCAGAATTTCGGCGAGTGGTTGAGCTCAACCAGATGGGCGACCTCGTGCGCGGCGAGATAATTGAGCACGTAGGGCGGCGCGAGGATCAGCCGCCATGAGAACGACAGCACGCCGTTGTTCGAGCACGAACCCCAGCGGCTCGACTGGTCGCGCACCGAGATGCGCTTGATGGTGACGCCGAGTTCTTCGGCGTAGCGCCGGCTCGCGACATCGAGCTCGCGCTGCGCCTCGCGGCGCAGGAAATCGCCGACGCGGCGGTTGTGATGCGGCGGCTCGCCAGCCACGCAGATCAGCCGCTCGCCGGCATCGCTCTTCTCGGTCCACACCGTGCCGCGCACGCGGGCACGGTGCACGATGCGATGCGGCACGCCGCGCAGCGGTACGACCACGTCGTGCTCAAATGGCGTCGCCTGCGGCAGGCGCTGCAGGCGCGACGCGATCCAGGCGCCGTGCTTCTGCGCGAATTCCTTGGCCTCGCGCAGGCTGCCGCGCGGCGGAATCGTCAGCACGACCTCGCGCGAGGCGGCGTCGATGCGCAGCGTGTAGCGGCGCGCCTGCCGGTGACGGCGCACGCGCACGAGATAGATCGACTTGTCGTGGACAATATCGATCGCCTGCGGCTCGGTCGGCCGACGGTACAAAAGCGCACGCAGCGACATGGCAGCGGTCCCACCCAGTAAGCGCCCGAGGCGGAAGTCTGGCATACGGGCAAGTGCGCGCGGCATGCTCGGCTCGAAATAAAGGGACTTCCCCAAGGCGCGGGGGCTGTCGGTGCGAATCGCTACAATAGCTGGTGGCGAGGGGGCGGTGAATCCGCGCCTGCGTGCCACCGCGGGCGGCCGCGGATTATGGCAGCGCCGGCCGGTCGCGGGCGGCCGCAAAAAACCCGCGCCGGAACAATGATTTGAAAGATTCGCGGCGGCTTACGCCGCGCGCGACGGGCAGGAAACCCCGATGCCATGGGGGTTTGGGCCCGAAACCCCTCCCCGTGTCCCGGGCGTAGCGCGCCATGAAATGGTGCGCTGCTGAACCGGGACCGTCACAAAGCAAGACGGATGGGCTTTCGTTCTGGGCGGTCCCGGATTTGCGGCGCACCGCTAACGCGCTGCGCCGCGTCCGGGACACACGCGCATCTGGACTCGTCCGAGTGAATCAGACGTTCCGTCTGGACGACGGCTTGGCCGTTCCGTTCAGGGGGACCACGTTGGCGCCGTGCGCCGTGCCGTTGGTCCCCGCAACGCGGGCGGCAGCGACGCCCTTTTTGCCGCGCGCGCCGTCGCCGTTGTTCGAGAGCGCGAAATCGGCGATCCGCGGCGCGATCTCGGCGCGGAAGCGCGAGCCGTTGAACACGCCGTAGTGCCCGACGTTGGACTGCAGGTAGTGGTACTTTTTATCCTTCGGGATATTGCTGCACAGCGCGTGCGCGGCTTCGGTCTGCCCGACGCCCGAGATGTCGTCGTTCTCGCCCTCGACCGTCATCAGCGCCACGCGCTTGATCTTCGACGGATCGATCGGAATGCCGCGATGGGTCATCTCGCCTTTCGGCAGCGAATGCTTGATGAAAACCGTGTCGCAGGTCTGCAGATAGTATTCGGCGCAGAGATCCATGACGGCGAGATATTCGTCGTAGAACTCGCGATGCTTCTGCGCGCTGTCGCCGTCGCCCTTGACCAGGTTCAGGTAGAGATTGCGGTGCGCCTCCATGTGGCGGTCGAGGTTCATGCTCACGAAGCCGTAGAGCTGGAGGAAGCCCGGATAGACGTCGCGCATGAATCCCGGATTCGGGAACGGCACCTTGGTGATGACGTTGCGCTGGAACCAGTCGAGGCCGCGCTGGCCGGCGAGCAGATTGACCTGGGTCGGGTTGATGCGGGTGTCGATCGGACCGCCCATCAGCACCATCGAATGCGGCACGTGCGGGTCGCCTTCCGCCTCCATGCGCGCCACCGCCGCGAGCACCGGCACCGACGGCTGGCACACCGCGATGACGTGCACGTCGCCGCCGAGGAAATGCAGCATCGAGATCACGTAGTCGATGTAGTCGTCGAGATCGAAGCGCCCCGCCGACACCGGCACCACGCGCGCGTCGACCCACTCGGTGATGTAGACGTCGTGATTGGGCAGGAAGCCTTCCACCGTGCCGCGCAGCAGCGTCGCATAGTGGCCCGACATCGGCGCGACGATCAGCAACCGTGGCTGCGGACGGCGCTGCGGATGATCGAACGCGCGCTCGAAGTGCAGCAGGCGGCAGAACGGCCGCTCCCAGACCGACTTGATCTGCACCGGAACCCGTTCCGCGCCGATCAGCGTCGACGAGATATTCCATTCCGGCTTGCCGTAGCGCCGCGTCGAGCGCTCGAACAATTCGGCGCTGGCGGCGACGGTCTTGCCGAGCTCGGTGTGCGCCCAGGGATTGGCGGGATTCTTGAAGAACAGCTTGCTGGCATCGGCGAAGGCGCGGGCCGGATTGAGCGACGCCTGGCCCATCTCGTAGAGCCAGTAGGCCGGGGCCGCGTACATCGGACCCAGGACAGGCGCCAGAACCGGAGCGAGTCCCTCTGGTACGGCTGCAGCGCCGCCGAATTCCCCAATCGCCATGGCCCCAATCCCCAGCACTTTATTTTGCAGTGCAGCAGCCTGTCTTTTTTCGGTCACAGCGTCAATCCTACGCAGGAATACCTGCCATCCTCTGAAGACAGATGGGGATTTTCTTGAGGAATATCAGGGGGGCGCTACTCCCCGGACTGGAGCAGGGAACCGATCCGGCGAGCGCTCCGGAGCAGCGCCAGGAACACCGTCACCGCAATTGCGAAATAGACGAGGTTGAGCGCGAACGCCGTGATCATGAGGTCGGCGCGGAAGGTCTGGTCCAGCACCAGCGCCCGCATGCCCTCGAACACGTAGGTCGGCGGCAGGGCCCAGGAAATCCATTGCAGCCACGCCGGCAGCACCGACACCGGGTAGTAGACGCAGGCCAGCGGCATGATGATGAACATGATGGTCCACGCCAGCGTTTCCGCGCCCATGCCGTTGCGCATGACGACGCCGGACACGACGATCCCGACCGCCCAGCTGGTGAGCAGGAGGTTGAGGAAGAACGCCGCCAGCGCAAAACCGAAGCCGTACAGATTGAAGCCGAAGAACACGATCGCGAGGATCGTCACCGGGATCATGCCGATCGCCAGCCGCACGATGCTCATCACCATCAGCGCGGCGACGAACTCGATCGGCCGCAACGGACTGAACATCAGGTTGGCGAGATTGCGCGACCACATCTCCTCGAGGAACGATACCGAGAAGCCGAGCTGGCCGCGGAACAGGATGTCCCACAGCAGCACCGCGCCGATGAACATGCCGGCGGCGCGGGCGAAGAATCCGGAATTCAGCGCGAGATAGTGCTGCAGGAAGCCCCAGACGAACAGCTGGATCGCCGGCCAGTAGATCAGGTCGAGCACGCGCGTCCACGACGAACGCAACAGGTAGATATAGCGCAGCACCATCGCGTAGACGCGATGCGGCGACAGCGCCAGCGCCGAGGTCGAAGGGCCGCTCATTGCGCGGCCTCGCGCGCGGCTTCGCCGCGCCCAAATTCGCCGCGACCGCGCGCAACATCGAGGAAGACGTCTTCGAGATTGTCGCGGCCGTAACGCGCCAGCAGCACGCCCGGCGCGGCGTCGTCCTCGATCTTGCCGCGCTTCATGATGATGACGCGGTCGCACAGGCGCTCGACTTCCGCCATGTTGTGCGACGCCAAGAGAATGGTCGCGTTCTGCTCGGCGCGATAGCGCTCGAGATGGCTGCGCACCCAGTCGGCGGTGTCGGGATCGAGCGACGCGGTCGGCTCGTCGAGCAGCAGCACGTCCGGCCGGTTGAGCAGGGCCTTGGCCAGCGAGACCCGGGTCTTCTGGCCGGCGGAGAGCTTGCCGTTCGGCCGGTCGAGCAGATCGGACAGCTCGAGCTGCTTGGCGATCGCAACAATGCGCTCGCGCAGATCCTCGACCGCGTACAGCCGTCCGAACACGGTCAGGTTCTGCTCCACCGTCAGCCGGTTCGGCATGTCGACATAGGGTGACTCGAAATTCATCCGGTGCAGCACGCGATAGCGCTCGTGCGGCATGTCGGCCCCCATGACCCGCGCGTGGCCGGAGGTCGGCTCGACCAACCCCAGGATCATCGCGATGGTCGTAGTCTTGCCGGCGCCATTGCCGCCCAGCAGCCCGGTGACGGTGCCGGGCGCGAGCGCGAACGAGATCGCGTCGACCGCGACGGTGGCCTTGCCCTTCGAGGTGTAGACCTTGGTGAGGTTCTCGGCTTCGATGGCGGGAATTGCGGGCACGCGGGGCTCAAGGATTGATTTCAATCCCGCACATGTGGCGCGATGCCGAGGCCGAGGCAAGGGCGAAACCCCGCCAAAATGTTGCAAAGGGCGCACGCGCGGGCCTCAACTTTTGACCGACTCGAACGTTAAGATGCAGCGTCGGGACGATGAGGCTTGTGACTATAAGGCTTGCCATGGCGCTCGCGGACACGACCGGAACCAATCGCTACCTCGCCGCTACACGCAATCCGGATTTCACCATCGATCAGGATTGGGGCTCGTACACGCCCGCGGAGCACGAGCGCTGGGACCGGCTGTTCGACCGCTCGCGGTCGAACCTGAGCGATCGCGCCTGCGACGCGTTCCTCGCCGCGATGGACACGCTGAAGCTCTCCGAGCGCGGCATTCCCGACATGGCGCGGTTGAGCGACCGGCTGGAGCCCCTCACCGGCTGGCGCGTGGTGCCGGTCGCGGCGCTCGTGCCCGACGACGTCTTCTTCGATCATCTCGCCAACCGGCGGTTTCCGGCCGGCGCCTTCATCCGTCCGGAAGCGCAGATGGACTATCTCGAAGAGCCCGACATCTTTCACGACGTGTTCGGCCACGTGCCGCTGCTGGCGAACCCGGTGTTCGCGGATTTCATGCAGGCCTACGGCAAAGGCGGCCGGCGCGCGCTCGATCTCGGCTGCCTGAAGAACCTCGCGCGGCTCTACTGGTACACGGTCGAGTTCGGATTGATCCGCACCGACGCCGGCCTGCGCATCTTCGGCGCCGGCATCATGTCGTCGACGGCCGAAAGCGTGTTTGCGTTGGAAGACCCCTCGCCGCATCGCGTCGCGTTCAATCTGGAACGCGTCATGCGCACCAACTACCTGATCGACGATTTCCAAAAGACCTATTTCGTGATCGACAGCTTCCAGTCCCTGCTGGACGATTGCTACCGGGACTTCGGCCCGATCTATTCATGGATCGGCGCCGCGAGCGACATCGCTCCCGATGAACTGATCGAGAGCGACCGGGTGGTGAGCTGCGGGACGCTGGCCTATTTCCACGACAAGACGCATAACCACAAGGCGCATAAACCATAAGAAGCAGCTTCCCCTTCATTTCGCCGCGCGGCCATCCACCGCGCTTCTAGGCGCCCGCGTGAACCGCTAGATTCGCCCGCATGCCCGAAGATCTCAGACAGGCACTGCAGACCGGCCGCCACGTCCGCGTCGACACGCTGGTGCGGCTGCGCTGGATCGCCGTCATCGGTCAGACCATCGCCGTGCTGGTGGTGCATTTTGCACTCGACTTCACCTTGCCGCTCTATGCCTGCCTGGCGGTGATCGCGCTCGCCGCTTGGCTCAACGTGGCGCTGCGGGTGCGTTTCTCGGTGACGCAGCGGCTGCCGCCCGACCGCGCCGCCTGGCTGTTCGCGTTCGACATCGCCGAGATCGGCGTGCTCTTGTTCCTCACCGGCGGTTTGCAGAATCCGTTCTCGTTCCTGCTGCTCGGGCCGGTGCTGCTGTCGGCGACCTCGCTGCCGCCGCGCATGATCGTGATCCTCGCGGTGTTCGCGGCGCTGTGTTCGAGCGTGCTCGCGTTCTACTACTACCCGCTGCCGTGGGACGCCGACGAGCGGCCGATGCAACTGCCGGCGATCTACATCGCCGGCGTCTGGCTCGCGACGCTGCTGTCGCTCGGCTTCATCGGCGTGCACGCCTGGCAGCTCACCGAGGAAGCGCGCCAGCTCACCGATGCGCTGGCGGCGACCGAGCTGGTGCTGGCGCGTGAGCAGCACCTCTCGCAGCTCGACGGCTTGGCGGCCGCCGCCGCGCACGAACTCGGCACGCCGCTCGCCACCATCACGGTGATCGCGACCGAGCTCGAACGCGCGATCGAGAAGGGCTCGCCACTGACCGACGACATCGTCCTGCTTCGCGAGCAGGCGCAGCGCTGCCGCCAGATCCTCGGCAAGCTGACGGAATTGTCCGCAGATTCCGAGCCGTTCGACCGCATGCCGCTGTCGGCCCTGCTCGAAGAGGTGGTGGCGCCGCATCGCCATTTCGGCGTCGACATCGATATCGCGCTCACGCCGAACGATTCCATCGAACCGGTCGGCGGCCGCAATCCGGCGATCCTTTACGGCCTCGGCAACCTGGTCGAGAACGCGGTGGATTTCGCGGAAGGCAACGTAAAGGTGGCCGCGGAATGGTCCGGCGACGACGTATCGGTAACGATCACCGACGACGGGCCGGGTTTCGCGCCGGAGATCATGGACCGGATCGGCGATCCCTACGTCACCAGTCGGCGGCAGCGACGCATGAATGTCGGTAGCGAAGGCGGCGGTGGGCTGGGGCTTGGGTTCTTCATCGCCAAGACGCTGCTCGAACGCTCAGGCGCCGCGCTGGAGTTCGATAACCGCGCTGCCCCGGAGCGCGGCGCTGTGGTGCGGGTGCGCTGGGGGCGCGACGACTTCGAGCAACCCCCGGAATTCGCGTATTGAGCGCCGCCGAAGCCCGCGCTCAGCCCCGGAACTTAACCCGGGCAAGTAAATGGACAAGAATTTACCCTGCCCTAGAGTTGTCAGGCGCGCCGCACCGTGAATATATAGAATTGATGTTGCTAAACGGCTCAAGCCGTTGCCCGCTGCATTGCAGAATCGCTTGATTTTGCATTCAGCGGTGGCGGCGCCGGAGCCAGACGCCATGGTAGTGACGACGATGGCAATGACGACGATGGCCGAGAAACCGATGGCCGAAAACCGGAGCGTGACGACAGCAAACGAGCGTACGCTGCTGATCGTCGAAGACGACAAGTCGTTTCTGCAACGGCTGGCGCGCGCCATGGAAGGCCGCGGCTTCACCGTGATGACCGCCGAGTCCGTTGCGGAAGGACTGATCCAGCTCGAGACCTCGTCGCCCGCCTTCGCGGTGGTCGACATGCGGCTCGGCGACGGCAACGGCCTCGACGTGATTTCGGCGCTCAAGCGGCGGCGTCCCGACGCCCGCGCGATCATCCTCACCGGCTACGGCAATATCGCGACCGCGGTGACCGCCGTGAAGCTCGGCGCGCTCGACTATCTGGCCAAGCCGGTCGACGCCGACGATGTCGCCAATGCGCTCCTTGCACTCGAGGGAAAATCCGCCGAGCCGCCGGAAAATCCGATGTCGGCGGACCGCGTCCGTTGGGAGCACATTCAACGCATCTACGAACTGTGCAATCGCAATGTCTCGGAGACCGCGCGCCGGCTCAACATGCACCGCCGCACGCTCCAGCGCATCCTGGCGAAGCGCGCACCGAAATAGCGCCAACAATCGCGACGGTTGCTGGATACCGGGCGAAGGGATCCCGGTTTCAAATATTCCAATCAACCGCAGGAAGCTGGACCGTGATCGGATCATGGTTTAATGCGCCGCATGCCTGAATTCTCGTATCGCTATCGTACCCACCCGCTCGCGTGCGAGCGGACCTATCGTCTCGGCGAGACGGCGCTCGTGATCGGCCACGGCGGCCGCGAATGGTCGGTGCCTTATGCCGACTTCAGCTTCATCGAATCGTTCACCATGCACTTCCTGGGTGATCGCACGCCGTACGCGCGGCATATCCTGCGCACGCCGCAGGGCCGGCCGGTGATGCTGACAGCCGGCTTCCGTGACCGTTGGCGCCTGAAGGACATGCGGGCGGAATATCAGCGCTTCATCGATGGGCTGATGAGCGCCATCGACAAGGCCAATCCCGATCGCGAGCACCTGTACGGCCGGCGGCGGCTGATCAACCGCGCCGGCGGCCTCGGCGGCAAGGGTGTCGTCTTCCTGCTGCGGATGTTCCGCGTCACCGGCCCGGACCGCTGGACCGGTTTCGCGGCGTGGATCATGCGCCGCGTCGGTCCGCTATTGCGGGGCCATCGGCGCGCGCTCGAGCAGATCGCCCTCGCCTTCCCCGACAAGTCGCCGCAGGAGCGCGAGCGGATCGCGCTCGGCATGTGGGACAATCTCGCCCGCACCGCCGTCGAGTATTCGCAGCTCGAAACCTATTGGCGGCCCGCCAATCCAGATCCTTCCAATCCGACGCCCCGCATGGTGGTGGACGCGGCCAGCCAGCAAGTGCTCGCCGGCATCAAGGCGGCGAAACGGCGCTCGCTGCATTTTTCGCTGCATAGCGCCAATTGGGAATTGTGTGCGAGCGCCGCGCCGCAGGCCGGCGTCAAACGGCTGGTCCCCTACCGCCGGCTCAGGAACCAGCCGCTCACCGACGAACTCGTGCGCTATCGCAAGGCGTCCGGCACCACGCCGCTGACCGTCGGCCCGTCGATGATCTCGGAGTTACGCAAGAAGTTCAACGAAGGCGACGCGCTCGGAATGCTGATCGACCAGCATTTCGTCTCGGGGATCGAAGTCACGTTCTTCGGGCGTCCAACCAGGCTGAATCCGTTGTTTGCACGGCTGGTGCGCATCTACGACTGTCCGGTCTACGGCAGCCGCGTCATCCGCCGCGACGACGGACGCTTCGACTATGAGATCGTGGGCCCGATCGAGCCGGCACGCGACGAGCGCGGCCGCGTCGACATCCAGGCGACCACGCAGCAGTGCGCATCGCTGCTCGAACGCTGGATCCGCGAGTATCCCGAGCAGTGGCTGTGGCTGCATCCGATCTGGCGCTGACAATCCAAACGAGGCTCCCATGACGACCGGCATCCGTACCGCCAACCCCGCCACCATGGCCGCACCTGGTGGCCACTACAGCCATGCGGTGGCCGCCGGCGGGCTGGTCTTCGTCTCCGGCCAGTTGCCGATCGCGCCGGACGGCAGCAAGCTCAACGAAGCGTCATTTGCAAAACAAGCGCAACAAGTGCTCGACAATGTCGCGCACGCGCTCGCCGGCGGCGGCAGCAGCATCGAGAAGCTCGTCCAGGTGCGCGTCTACGTGAGCGACATCGCGTCCTGGCCCGAGTTCAACACGATCTATGCGCAATGGGCCGGCGCCGCGCGACCGGCTCGCGCGGTGGTGCCGGTGCCGCAACTGCACTATGGATTCAAGATCGAGGTGGAAGCGGTGGCGCTCGCGTAAAGCCGCAGGCGCCGACCTCAATCGGCCTCATGCTGAGGAGCGTACGAAGTACGCGTCTCGAAGCATCGAGGCCGCCCCCTCCTTCGAGACGCGCCCCATAGCGCGTCGAAGACGCGCGTGAACGCGCTTATGGGCGCTCCTCAGGATGAGGGCGGATCAGATGTCCTACTTCTTCTTTTCGGCCGCCATCGCCGTCGCCGCCGCTTCGATGATGTCCTTCGGCGCCTTCGCGATCGTATCGCTGTAGCCTTGCACCACCGCGCCCGGCGACGGCTCGATATCCGCCGTGCGCTTGGCGGCGTCGGCCAGGAACACCGGATCCAGCACGAGCTTGTCGAACGCCGTGCGCAACGCCGCGATCCGGTCGGCGGGCACGTCGGGCGGTGCGATCAGCGCGCGGCCGATCGCCGAGCCCGCCGAGATGAACTCGATGACCTTCTTGGCGCGCGCATCGCTGACCAGCTCCTGCATCAGCGGCACGTTGGGAAGGTCCCGGGTGCGCGTAAGGCCGCCCTGGATCACCGGAACCAGGCTGCCGTCCTTGAGGCCGGCCTGCTGGGTCGCGCGCCAGACGTGCCAGGAGCCCGAGAACATGTCGGCCTCGGCGCGATGGATCGCGAGCATCACCTCGGCCGAGCCGGGATAGCCGCACACGATGATGAACTTGAAGCCGCCGAGCTCCTTGAGCGACGCCGGATACTGGTAGCTCTGCGAGTTGACACCGGTGCAGGCGACGGTGACCGAGGTCTTGCGCATCGCAGCGGCGGTGATCGCCGCGGCGTTCTTGCGAATGACGAAGGCGGCGTTGCTCGGCGCGAACGTGCCGATATAGGTCATCTCCTCGACCTTCCACTTGCCCTGCTCCGGCGTGAGGAGTTGGGTGTGGCCGATGGTCTCGGTGAACAAGCCCATCGTGCTGCCGTCGCGCGGCGCCTGCGCGTGGAACCAGCGCACCGCAGCAACACCGCCGCCGCCCGGCCGATGCTGCACGATGATGTTCGGGTTGCCCGGGATGAATCGCTTCATGTGGTCGGCGGCAAGCCGCGCATAGAGATCGTAGGAGCCGCCCGGCGGATGGCCGAGCACGATCGTGATCGTCTTGCCCTTGTAGAATTCCTCAGGTGACTGCGCGGCGGCCGGCTGCGCGGCGCTGACGATTAACAGAGTCGAAACGGCAAGCCCGCCCGCTGTCGCTTTGATTCTTGTCACGCGCCATCCCCCATTACTCGGCAACCACGGCGCGCTTAAACGCGCCGACAAAAATGCCGTTTGTGAGGCACGCATATCGTGTGGGCCGCCCCGCAATCAACGGGGAGCTTTGACGCACCTCAACTAAGTCCCGGAGTTCTTTAGAGTTCGTCGCCGTAAGAGCCGTCAGGATCGGCAAGCGCCGACAGCCGCAGTGCCGCGGCACGCGCGAAGGCCAGCGTCACGTTTCTGCGGGTCGTGGCGTGCAAGCGGTGCTCCGGCGCCTCGCAGACGATCTCTGCACCGAAGGCATCGGCGACGATGAGCCCTGCGTCCTTCGGGAAGATCTCGCACGGCACGTCCAGCGTGGTGGCGAAGAACAGGCGATCGCAATGCAGCCGGTAGTCCACCCATTTCTGGTCGGCGCGAAAATCCGCAACCGACGACTTGATCTCGACGATCCAGATCTCGCCCGACGCCCCGAGCGCCACCAGGTCGGCGCGGCGGCCTGACGCCAGCGGCAATTCGCTCACCACCGAGAGGCCGTAGGCGTGCAGCAGCCGCGTCGTCCCGCGCGCGACCTTGAGCGCGGTCGCCGATTGGCGACCATCAACGGGCAACGATGCGGCGAGCGAAGAGAAGCTCATCGAATGCAGAATTCCTGGCAACGGGACATTGGTTTGAACGAAACGCACGCGACGCCCCCCGGCTCAACCAACACATGGAACACGTGTGAGCATCACTCAAACCGAAGACTCGGTCTGCTCCCTCTCCCCTCCGGGGAGAGGGGACGCACCGAGTGCGACGAATTTTCAGTGACTCACGACAAACTATTTTGCCGCATCGCTGCGCTCCGGGAAAGCCTTCGCCAGCGCCTCGCGGGACGGTGCCACCACACCACGCTCGGTGATCAGGCCGGTGACGAGCCGCGCCGGCGTCACGTCGAAGCCGTAGTTCGCGACCGCGGAGCCGTCCGGCACGATCCGCACCGTCTCGATGCGGCCGTCGACGGTCTTGCCCGACATGGTGGCGACCTCGTCGGCGCTGCGTTGCTCGATCGGGATGTCGGCGACGCCGTCCCTCACCGTGAAGTCAATGGTCGGCGACGGCAGCGCCACATAGAACGGAACGTTGTTGTCCTTCGCCGCCAGCGCCTTGAGATAGGTGCCGATTTTGTTGGCGACGTCGCCGTTCGCCGCCACCCGGTCGGTGCCGACGATGGCGATGTCGACCTCGCCGTGCTGCATCAGGTGACCGCCGGTATTGTCCGGGATGACGGTGTGCGGCACGCCGTGCTGGCCGAGTTCCCAGGCGGTCAGCGAAGCGCCCTGGTTGCGCGGGCGGGTTTCGTCGACCCAGACATGGAGCGGGATGCCGGCGTCGTGCGCGGTGTAGATCGGCGCCAGCGCGGTGCCGACGTCGACGGTCGCGAGCCAGCCGGCATTGCAGTGGGTCAGCACATTGACGCGCGCGCCGGGCTTCTTGGTCGCGGCAATCTTTTCGATGAGCTTGAGGCCGTGGCGGCCGATCGCCTGATTGATCGCGACGTCCTCGTCGCATATTTCCGCAGCGCGTCGATACGCAGCGGCAACGCGCTCCTCGCGCGGACGGTTGCGGACCGCCGCCATCATCTCGTCGAGCGCCCATTTCAGGTTGATCGCGGTGGGACGCGTCGCCAGCAGCGCTGCGTAGGCGCGCTCCAACGATTCGTCTGACGCGTCGCTGCGCAGCGCCAGGCAGATGCCGTAGGCGGCGGTCGCGCCGATCAAAGGCGCGCCGCGCACCTGCATCGTCACGATCGCGCGCGCCGCATCCTGCAATGTTTCGAGCCGGATTGTGGCGAAGCGATGCGGCAGCAAGGTCTGGTCAATGGCGCCGACGGTCACGCCGTCGGTCTCCAGCCAGATGCTGCGCGTAGGTTTTCCCGCGACTTTCATGGCCGCACTCATATCCCGGTTTGCAACGCAACGCACCTGGCGTGGCAATCGTGACACACACGAAATTTTCCGCGAATCCGCCGATGGCGCGCCGCAATTCCGGCGCGGCCCGGACGTGAACAGCGCCGAGCATCCCGCCCGGGCGGCGACGACCGAGGGGATATCATGCTGAGGCATTTTACACCTGTCGCATTTCTAGCGTTCACCTTGATGCTGTCGATCCTGCCGGCGCGGCCGGCATGGTCCAAACCCGTGATCGAGGTCGTGTTCGTCCTCGACACCACCGGCTCGATGGGCTCGCTGATCGAAGGGGCCAAACGCAAGATCTGGTCGATCGCCACCACGCTGATCGATTGCAGCCCGGACGCCGAGATCCGCATGGGCCTCGTCGCCTATCGCGACATCGGCGACGACTACGTGACCAAGACCTTCAATCTCACCACCGACATTCAGGGCCTGTACGCCGACTTGCTGGAGCTGCGCGCCCGCGGCGGCGGCGACTGGCCGGAAAGCGTCAACGAAGCGCTGCACATCGGCGTCACCAAGATGAACTGGAGCCGTGGACGCGACTCCACCCGCATCATCTTCCTGGTCGGCGACGCACCGCCGCACATGGATTACGCCCAGGACATGAAGTACCCGGACGTGATGCGGCTCGCGCGCGCCCGTGACATCACCGTCAACACGGTGCAGGCCGGCAGCGCCCGCGACACCGAGCGCTATTGGCGCGAGATCGCGCAGATGGGGCGCGGCGAATACATGGCGATCCCGCAGGACGGCGGCAAAATCGTCGTGATCGAGACGCCGTACGACCGCGAGATCATCGAGTTGCAGGGCCGCATCAACCGCACCGTGGTGCCCTACGGCTCGCAGACCCAGCAGCGCGGAGTACGCGAGCGCCTGCGTGCCGGGACTGCGGCACCGGCGCCGGTCGCCTCCGACATGGCGGGCTACATCGTGAAACGCGCGGCACGCCCCGGACAGGTCGCTGAAGCCATCACCGGCGACGGCGATCTCGTCGGCGATGTGGCCAGCGGCCGGCAGTCGCTGTCGTCGCTGCCGGAAACGCAATTGCCCGACGACCTGCAACGGATGTCACCCGCCGAGCGGCAGGCCCATGTCGACCGGCAGATGAGCGAGCGCCGCACGCTCAACGAGCAGCTTACCGCGCTCGTCGGCCGGCGCGACCGCCACATCGCCGACACCCGCAGCAAGGCGCCGCGGCCGACGACGGATTCCTTCGACCAGGCGGTCGAGCGGACGCTGCGCTCGCAGATCGCGCGGTAACGAAAGGTCGCCCGCAAGGACGACCGTCTTGAACAAAGCTAATGACGGCGGAAGACCGGCGCGCGCTGTGCCGGTCTTCATTAACGCATTGCTGAGGCGCATTTCGGCGCGGCATCGCGCCCCCGGGGGAACCGTCTCCAGGCACGGGACGTTGAGGTTCAGAGCAACCGCCCGGAAAGGACACCCCATGCCGATTGACACCAGAGATCCCAACATCCGCCGCGAGCTTGAGCGCGAAGCCGACGAAGAAGGCATGAGCACGGCCACCTGGGCCGGCATTGCCGTCGCCGTGATGGCGGTCGGCGGCATCGCGATGTACGCGTTCTCCGCCAGCCATACCAACACGGCGTCCAGCAATCCGCCGGCCGGCATCGAGCGCAGCGTCCCACCGGCGACCACCGGCCAGGGCGGCGCGCAGTCGAGGATGCCCCCTGTTCAAGAGACGCCAGCCGCCAAGGAATAGGCGGAGTAGCCAACCACCGCGTTGGTAACCTCGGAGGCCCCCGTCACGGGGGTCTCTTTTTTTTAGAACCAATATCGCCAGGCGAAAGCGACGGTGCGTGCCGCGCCGATGGTGCCCCGCAGCCAGCGCGCCGCGTCGTTCGGCAGCGCACGCGCGATATGCGAACCGAGCAGCGCGCCGATGCAAGGCGACAACGAAACGGGCCCGGAGACAACAACTCCGGGCCCGCAATTCCTGGCTGCCAATTCCTGGCTGCCAATTCCTGGCTGCTATGGCTGAGGTGACGCCGTTACCACTTCAGGTTCAGGCCGAGCCTTCCGACGATCGCGCTGTTCTTGAAACGCGACGTGTAGGAACCCGTGCCACGCACGCTATCCCGGCCAAAGTCCACGTAAAGCGCTTCGGCTTTGACGGTCACGTGCGGGTTCGAGATGAAATGCTCGATGCCACCGCCGGCGGTCCAGCCCACGCGGGTGTCATCCTGGCGAACGTTGGGCGTAAGAGCACCCACAAATCGCCACTCGTTTTCCACGCCGCCAACCGCCACTCCGCCGGTGGCGAAGACGAGCGTGCGCGGTGCCAGCAACACGCCGGCCCGCAGGCGCGCCGTGGCGAGCCACGACAGCTTGGTCGTGTGAACGACCGGAAAGCCAAGGCCGTTGTTGGCGCGGTGCTGATTCGACTCGCTGGCGTTGAGCCAATTCGCGTCGGCTTCCACGCCATAGACGAAATTCTGCGATTGCCAGTTGTAGCCAATCTGGCCGCCGACCGTGCCGCTGGTTCCCGTCAATTTTACCGTGTCAAAGAGAAAGCTGGCGCCGATCAGGGTATCGGTCTTCAGCTGGTGCCAAACCGCACCACCGTTGATGCCGATATAGGGGCCCGCCCAGATCTGCGTGACGACGACCGGAGCCGGCGCCTTGATCGGCATGTCGGCTGCGGAGGCCATGCCGGTCAAAGCCAGGCACGACACCGACGTCATCAAATAGCGCTTGATCATGAAATTCCCCCGGAAGGACGATCGAAAAATAACATCAAACCCATGCAAATACTGTGATTTTTCCGACACACCCGTGATTTATCGACTTTTCCACTCCGCGATCGAGCGAACCGCGCCGTACCGTCGTCGCTCACGCCTTCAGGAGCTCGGCGAGCCGGCGCCGGTCGATTTTCCCCATCTCGTTCCGGGGGATATCGGTCACATGGATGAACCGGACAGGCACCAACGCGGCCGGCAGTTCCCGCTCGCAATGGCTACGCAACGCGTCGCCGTCGAAGCTTGCCGCCACCACCGCCACCGCCAGTTCGTCGATCCCCGCGGCGTTCGCCACCGTGAAAGCCGCGGCCTGCTGCACGCCCGTGAACGAGGCGAGCACCTGCTCGATTCGTTCCGGACTGACCTTGTCGCCGCCGAGATTGAGCACCGCCTTCTCCCGGCCGGACAGCACCAGCAGGCGGTCGGCGGTCAGGCGGCCGATGTCGCCGGGATAGAACCAGCCGTCCTGGAAGGCGGTCCGTGATCCCTCGGCATCGCCGCGGTAGCCCGCGACCGTGAACGGCCCGCTGATTCGAACCAGGCCCTCGCCGCCCGCCGGCACCGGATTGCCGGAACGGTCGACGATGCTCACGGTCACGCCGGGCGTGATGGTGCCGACCGCACCGGGCGTGTCGGCGATGGCGTGCGCGGGTGCGGTCGCGACGATATTGGCTTCGGTCGATCCATAGCAGGCGATCAGGTTCGAGCAGATGCGCGCGCGCAGGCGCTCCGACAACGATCGCGGCAGCAGCCCGCCGACCGACAGCACGATCTGCACCGGCGCCGTCAGCGTCGGCGCTTCCTCGTAGTAACCGACGAACTCCGCCAGCGCCGCCGGCGAGGCGACCATGCATTGCACGTTGTAGAGAATGAAGGCCTGCATCGTCTCGACGGCATCGGGGCCGCGAACAACAACGGTGCCGCCCTTGGCCAGGGTGTACAGCCAGAACAGGAAACCGATGGCGGTGCCGAGCCCAGGATCGACAAAGATCCGCGCGCACGACGGCACGCCGCTGCCGAACGTCCAATTATGCCGCGCGATGCGCTCGATCAGCATAGCGTGGCTGAAGGCGACGCCCTTCGGATCACCGGTGGTGCCGGAGGTCAGGATGATCCGGCAGGCGCCGCCCGCCGGTGCCGCGTGGTCGGGCATCGGGCGGCCGTCGCCCGCGAGCCAATTGGTATCCGCGACGATGACGCGGCCGGCATTCTTGAAGACACCAGGCTTGTCGGTGATGGCGGCGTCGACACCCAGCTCTTTCGGCACATCGGCGGTACGTATCGAGACGGTTTCGACGCCAAGATACGCGAGACCGAGAATGAACGCCGCATGCAGGATCGGCTCCTCGATCAGCAACGCGACGACGTTACCGGGCCCAAACCCCTGCGCGCGCGCATGACGCGCGATATTGTAGATGAACTGCTCGAGGCGTCCGTAGCTGACGAGCGGCAGCGCATGCCCCGGCGCGCACATGGCGGCAAGCGGCGCCTGCGTCTTGCAATGGAACAGGATCGGCTCGACGATGTTCATCGAAGCCACACTGCTTCCATTGCCAAGACTTCCATTGCCAGGTCGCCCGCCCCACTTTCCGGGATCATGCGCTAGAAAAACGCCTGGATGCCGGTCTGGGCGCGGCCGAGCACCAGCGCGTGGACGTCGTGCGTGCCTTCGTAGGTGTTGACGGTCTCGAGGTTGCACAAAACGCGCATGACATGGAATTCGTCGGAGATGCCGTTGCCGCCGTGCATGTCGCGCGCGAGCCGGGCGATGTCGAGCGCCTTGCCGCAATTGTTGCGCTTCATCAGCGAGATCATCGGCGGCGCGGCTTTCCCCGCCTCCATCAGGCGGCCGAGCCGCAACGCGCCGGCAAGCCCGAGCGCGATCTCGGTCTGCATGTCGGCGAGCTTCTTCTGGATCAGCTGGTTGGCGGCGAGCGGCCGCCCGAACTGCTTGCGGTCGAGCGTGTATTGCCGCGCCTGATGCCAGCAGAACTCGGCGGCGCCCATGGCGCCCCACACGATGCCGTAGCGAGCGTTGTTGAGGCAGCCGAACGGGCCGGCCAGGCCCTGCGCGTTCGGCAGCAGGTTGTCTTCCGGCACCACCGCGCCGTCGAGCACGATCTCGCCGGTGATCGACGTGCGCAGCGAGAGCTTGCCTTCGATGGTCGGCGTCGAGAAACCCTTGGTGCCGCGCTCGACCAGGAAGCCGCGGATCTTGCCGTCGAGCTTCGCCCACACCACCGCGACGTCGGCGACCGGCGCGTTCGAGATCCACATCTTGTTGCCGGTCAGCTTGTAGCCGCCGGCGACCTTCTCGGCGCGCGTCGCCATCGAGCCGGGATCGGAGCCGAAGTCCGGCTCGGTCAGCCCGAAGCAGCCGAGCAGCTCGCCGGTGGCGAGCTTGGGCAGATATTTGCGGCGCTGCGCCTCGGTGCCGTAGGCGAAGATCGGGTACATCACCAGCGACGACTGCACCGAGAGCACCGAGCGGTAGCCGGAATCGACCCGCTCCACCTCACGCGCGATCAGCCCGTAGCAGACATCGCCGAGGCCGGAACCGCCGTATTCCTCGGGCAGGGTGGCGCCGAGGAGCCCGAGATGCCCCATCTCGTTGACGACCTCGCGGTCGAAGCGCTCCTCGCGGTAGGCGGTGAGCACCCGCGGGAACAATTGCTCCTGGGCATAGGCGCGCGCGGTATCGCGCACCATACGCTCGTCCTCGGAAAGCTCGCTTTCGAGGTCCAGCGGGTCCTGCCAGTCGAAGGCGGCGTCGGACAGCGGCGCGGTGGATTTCTGCGCGCGGGCGGGCTTCTGCGGGGTCGCGGTTTCGGCCATGCCCTAATTATAGGAGCCTTGCGGGCGGTCGGAAAGCGTCCCGGCGAGCACGCCTATGTTGCACCGTTGCCGCGCCCGCCCCGTTCGGATATCTAGTGCGCACGAAACGGCCAAAGCACGCACCCGTAGCTCAGCTGGATAGAGCGCTGCCCTCCGAAGGCAGAGGTCACAAGTTCGAATCTTGTCGGGTGCGCCACGCTTTTTCAATCGACTAAATCTTCCCGTTCTCCTGCGCCACCCGCATGATGGCGCGGACGATGCGGTTGTGGCTGCCGCAGCGACACAGATTGCCGTTGAGCGCGCCGCGAATCTCGGCTTCGGTCGGCCGCGGATTGCGATTGAGCAGGTCGGCCGCCACAATGATCATGCCGCTGGTGCAGTAGCCGCACTGCGCGGCCTGCTCGTCGATGAAGGCCTTCTGCAATGGATGCAGCTTGTCGATGGTGCCGAGCCCCTCCAGCGTCGTGATCTCGTTAGGACTGAGCTGCGCGATCCGCATCAGGCAGGAGCGCACGGCCGCGCCGTTGATGAGCACCGCGCAGGCGCCGCATTGCCCACGGCCACAACCGAATTTCGCGCCATTGAGCTCGAAATCGTTGCGCAGCACGTAGAGCAGCGGCGTATCCGGGGCGGCCTCGACCGAACGGGTCGTCCCATTGACCTTCAGGCTGATGGCCATCGTGATGCGCCTCCTC
>Ga0075420_100000329_pt1 | contig 36098 bp, 31 predicted proteins | sample SoiMetdeltSBSDD4_FD_75296 | JGI IMG/M metagenome (GOLD analysis project Ga0075420, IMG submission 75296) | Bulk soil microbial communities from a Populus tree surrounding site in Tennessee, USA - Soil MetaG P. deltoides SBSDD4 | ecosystem: Environmental > Terrestrial > Soil > Tree plantation...
TAGACACGATGCACGTCGACGCCGTCGCGGGGTCGGTCTCCGCGCATGGTGGCGTGGGGCTCGTGCCGGGTACGCCGGACTCCCTTCGTTTCAAGCTCGAGATCGATTCGCTCGGCGGAGTACGGCGCTACCTCGGCCGCGCCGATTCCGTGGTCGCGTTACAGACGGATGGCGAAAGTGCGCCGGCCGACTCGATCGATGGGACCGTCGATGTCGAAGGATGGATTCGTGGTTGGCGCGATTCGCTCGGCGTGGACGGTCGCATTGACGGCCGCAACATCTGGGTCCGCGGTGACCGAGCGAAGGTGGTGTCCGGGCGGTTCGCGTTTGCCGATGTCACCGACTCCATCCGCGGGTCCTTCACGGTCCGCGCGGACACCGCGGTCGTCGCGAACGTCGCGATCGACAGCGCGACCGCGAGCCTCGATGCGTCCGATCGCACGCACGGCACGTTCGGCGTTCACGTCGCGAGCGCGAACGGCCCGCAGCTGTTCGTGAACGGCAACGGGCAGATCGTCGGCGACACGACACTCGTCACGCTCGATTCGCTCAGCCTCGCGGTGCGAGATCATCGCCTGACGCTCCAGCAGCCGACGCGCATCGTCATGAGCCGCGACGGCATCGTCATGGACTCGGTGCGCATACGCGACGTGAACGGCGGCACTCTGACGGTCGTGGGTACCGTGCCGGTGACCGCGCCCATTTCGCTCTCGGTCCGCGCCGACAGCGTGGAGCTGGGTGACATTGGCGAGTTGATCCAGTCGAATGCGCCGTTCTCGGGCGTCGCATCGTTCAACGTCGACGTGTCCGGCGTGCGGGCAGACCCGCGCATAACGATGAGCGGCGCGCTCAACCGGCCGAGGTTCGGGGACGTCCGGCTGGATCATGCGACGCTCGACGGGGCGTACGCCGCGCGGCGGATGGACGCGACGCTCGACCTTCTGCGCGGTGGTCGATCCGCGCTCGCCATCACGGCGTCGATTCCGGTCGATCTCGCGCTCACGGCGGTTCCGCGACGCATGCTGTCCGATTCGCTGCGGGGAAAGATCCGGTCCGACAGCGTCGAGCTCGCGATTCTCGAGACGATCTCACCGTCCGTCGTGAACGCGAGCGGGGTGTTCGCCGCGAACCTCGACATCGGCGGCGTCTGGCCGCGTCCCACGTTCAACGGCAACGTGACGGTCGCGCGCGGGGCGCTCGGCCTCGCACCACTGGGCGGCGTTCGATTGTCGGAGCTCAACGCGGACCTCGAGTTCCTCGGCGACAGCATCAACGTCAGCCGGTTCTCGGTCGCCACGCGCGAGGAGCGAACCGGCACGCTCACGCTACGGGGGTACACGAGCCTCGCGGACTACGACAACCCGCGGTTCAACCTCGAGCTCACGGCGCGTGACTTTCACATCATCGAGCGACCGCGCATCGCGCACCTCGACGTGTCTGCAGGGCTGCGGCTCGAGGGGTCGTACGATCGGTCGCGGCTCACCGGGTCGGTGACGGTCGAACGCGGCACCGTTTTCATCCCGGAGCTCATCGACAAGCAGGTGGTCAGTCTCGATAGCCGGGATCTTTACAGCATCATCGATACGACGCTCACGACGAATCGGACGCTGCTGCCGAAACCCCCGCCGGAGCTCGTTCGCAACCTGAGCGTCGAGAACGTGCAGGTGCGGATGGGCAGCGACGTCTGGCTCCGGTCCGCTGAAGCGAACATCAACCTCGGCGGCTCGGTCGGGGTCACGGTCGGGCATCGTACCGAGGCCGATCGTCCCCTCGACCAGCTCGCGCTCGAGGGCGCGCTCACCACGAACCGTGGCACATACCGCCTCAATCTCGCGGGAATCGTGCAGCGAACGTTCATGGTCGAGAACGGAAGCGTCACGTTCTACGGCGATCCTGACTTCAATCCGACGCTGAACATCAACGCGCTGCACACAGTGCGGCGCGTCAACAGCACGGCGTTCGTGGAGCAGGACATTCGTATCCGCGTCCACATCGGCGGAACGCTCGCGCAGCCACAGCTCTCGTTGGCGAGTGCAGACAGCCTCCTGAACATCTCGCAGACGGACCTGGTGAGCTACCTCGTCACGGGCGCGCCGAGCTTCAACGTGAGCAGCCAGAGCGCCACCGCGAGCCTTCTTCAGTCCGCCGGGAGCGTGTTCGGCGATTGGGTTCGCACGGCCCTTGGCGGCGCCGTCGACGTCGTGGACATCGAGTTCGGCCGGCAAGGGCTGGGGCCGAACACCGGGTTGGGGCAGGGGCTCAACAGCATCTTCGGTGGGGCGCGACTGGGGGTCGGACAGCAAGTCGGCGACCGGGCGTTCGTGCGCGCCGACGTCGGCGTGTGTCAGGTGAGGTCGCTCTTCGGCGGCAGCTCGGGATCCACGCAGAATCTCGCGGACGCGATCGGTGTGAGGCTCGACTACCGTCTCAGCGACAACCTCATTGGATCGGCTGGTTACGAGCCGCCGACGAACGCCCTCCTCTGCAACACAGGTGTCAGCGCCCGTGGGTTCGCACCGACGCCACGGCAGTGGGGCTTCGATCTGATCCGCTCGTGGCGGTTCTGACGCGACGGGTCCTCCTCATCGTCAATCCGGGCTCTCGACGCGGCGCAACGCACGGGGCACGCGCCGTGTCGGTCTTCAACGAGCGGGGCGTGACATGCGATCGGGTCGAGACCGAGCGACCCGGGCATGCCGCCGACGTCGCGCGGGAACATGCCCGCGACTACGACGCCGTTTTCACGCTCGGCGGTGACGGAACAGTGATGGAAGTCCTAGGCGCCCTCGCGCACTCGGGCGTACCCGTGGGCGTGTTACCGGGTGGTACGGGCAACCTCGTGGCTCGCGTGCTCGACATCCCGCTGCGGGTCGACGCCGCCGTGAACGCGCTGCTCGACGGCGACCAGGCGCGCATCGACCTCGGCGCGATCGGCGGGCGTCGGTTCGTGTTCGCGGCGGGAGTCGGGGTCGACGCGAAGATGGTGGAGACGACGTCCGGGGTGCTGAAGAGCCGCCTCGGCGTCTTTGCCTACGTGATTACCGGCGCGAAGGCGGCGCTCCAGCAGGAGCGATTTGCCGTCGTCGCGACCGTTGATGGGGTGGAGCACCGCCGCCAGGCAACCATGGTCATGGTGGCCAATTTCGGTGCGGTGTTCAAAAACCTGATCACGCTCGGACCGCGAATACGACAAGATGACGGAATGCTGGACTTGTGCGTCTTTTCCCCGAGAGGGTTGCGTGACTCGATTCGGATCACCTGGCGGCTGCTCCGCAAGGATTTCCGAACCGATCCGTGCATGCTGTACACATCCGGCCGGACGCTGCGTATCGAAACGGAGCCGACCCGGCCGGTGCAGGCCGACGGAGACCTCGTGGGAATGACGCCAATCGACGTCGTCGTGGAGCCGCTCGCGGCGAACGTACTCGTTCCGCGCCGACGGTGACTGCGCAGTCGACTCCGATCGCCGCCGATGAGCGGTGGTCGGCTGATGAACTCGCGCTGCTCGAATCGCTTCCGGCATCGTTGTCGGGGCGCATTCGCACGCTGCTCCGTGACCGGGATCACTATCTCGCGCTTCACGCCGCGCTGATCGACGTCGAACGCGCGACATCGCTCGACGAGCGGCTGCGGATCTTCGTGCACGCGATCCAGTCCATCGGCTACGGCCGAGTGGGGATCGCGATTCGCGAGGGCGATCATGACGGCCCGCGCTGCATTGCCGTCGGGATGGAGCCGCACGAGGTGCTCGCGCTCAGTGATCTGCGCCACGGATCGGCGGAATGGGGGGCAGGCGGGACGCATGTGCTTCCGTTGCGGACACCCGCGGGCCATGCGGTCGCGACGCTCGTGCTCGGCGATCCGGTGGACGACACGCCGTCGCCTTTTGGTCGGCTGCGCATGATCGAGCTGTTCGCACAGCAGGTCGTTCACCACATCGAACAGATCCGTCTGTCCGAGCTCACGGCGCGCCAGGCCGAGCGGCTGCAGCGGTTGCAGCACGTGGGCAGCGCACTCGCGCGCTCGCTCGATGAGCGCGAGATCGCCCTCGAGGTCGCGCGAGGCGTGTCGCAGCTCATCGCGTGCGACAGCGTCGTGATCGTCCAACCGGATCTCGAGCGGTCGGCAGTGACGCCGATCGTCCGGCTGATTGGCGAGAACGAGCTGCCTCCCGAGCAAGCCGCGCTGGGCGACGGCGTGATCGCCCGTGTCGCGAAGACCGGGCAGCCGGTGCTCGTGGCCGAGCCGCATCCGGCGGCGTCGGCGCTGATCGACGCCGATGCGCTCGTGGTTGGTGCGGGAGCGCCCGTCGCGTCGCTGCTCGCCGTGCCGCTCCGCGTCGGATTGCACCTGGTCGCGGTGCTCGCCGTTGCAAGCGCGCGACGCGATGCGTTCGCGGACGACGACGCCGATCTGCTGCTCACGATGGGCGCGCAGGCGGCGAGCGCCCTGAGCAACGCGCGTCTGTATAGCGAGAGCCAGCACGAGCGGCGTCAGACGGAAGCGCTGGCGGACGTGGCGCGCGCAGTGAGCGAATCGCTCCGCGTGGGGGAGGTGATGCGGCTCATCCTGCGGCACGCGATGTCGCTGCTGGGTGCGGAAGGCAGCTGCATCGGGCTCCGTCGGGAGGACTATCTCCACATCGTCGCAGCCGGCGGCAGCGGGGACCTGCTCGCCGGCCTCATGCTGCCGATTCGCTCGAGCATCAGCGGCCGCGCCGTGCGCGATCACACGGCCGTGATCGTGAACGACGTGCCCCGCGACGACGAAGTGAGCCGGCAGGCCCAGCGTCTCGTTCGGGTGCGCAACACGATCGTCGTTCCGCTCTCGACCGCGCGTGGCGTCATTGGTACGCTCTCCGTGTTCAATCGCGCCGCCGACTTCGGCGACGAGGACGCGCGCGTGCTGCAGCGGCTCGCCGACCACGTGGCCGTTGCGATCGTGAACGCGCGGTTGTACGAGGAGCTGGCGGAATCGAGCCGCGAGTGGACGGTGGCGTTCAACGCGATCCCGACGGGCATGGTCGTCATCGACGATGACGGCCGCATCGTCCGCTACAACTCGCGCGCGATGCAGCTCGTGGACTTCGAGACGCATCGCGAGCTCGTCGGGCGACACTTCTACGAGGCGATCCTCTCCGACCCGCGGCCGATCGGCGATGGCTGCCCGCTCTCGCGCGCGCTTCAGGACGGCGTGCTCGGTCGCGCGACCATGCGCTCGATCGCGCGCGGAAAGCTGTTCGACGTCGTCGCGTCGCCGCACCCGAACGGGGGCGCGGTCGTCACGTTCGATGACGTCACGGCCGCGCACGCGATGGGCGAGCGGAACCGGCTCGTGCTCGAGACGGCGAGCGACACCATTCTCGTGCTCGATCCGCAGCGTCGCATCTCGTTCGCGAACCCGGCGGGTGCCGAACTGTTCGCCGGGCGCGGTGAGCTTGCGGGGACGCCGCTTTCGGCGCTCGTGCCGGCGGAGCTCGCGGCCGACGTCGAAGAGCACATCACGGCCACCCTCGCCGGCGACTCGCGCCGCTACGACGCCATTGTCGTCCGCGGCGACGGCGAGCGACGGCACGTCTCAGTAGGCCAGGCGGCACTGCGCGATCTCGATCGCGTGATCGGCATCGTCGTCGCGCTGCGCGACGTCACGGACGAGCGGCGCGCGCGTGAGGCGGTCGCGCAGTCGGAAGCGCGGTACCGCAACGTGTTCGAGACCGCGACCGACGCGCTGTTCACGCTCGATACGCACGGCAGCGTCACGTCCGCGAACGACGCCACCTGCGCGTTGTTCGACGCGCGGCTCGATAAGCTGCTGGGCCGACCGATCGCGCGCTGGGTGGACGACGACGATCGCGCGGCCGTGAACGACGCGTTCGATGATGCGGTGCGCGGTCAGGGTCACCGGTTCGACTGCACGGTGTCTCGCTCGACCGGCGAACGCCGTCAGCTTTCGGCGACCACCACGCCGATTCGACATGGCCCGCAGGTGACCGGCGTGCTCGTCCTCGCTCGCGACGTCACGGAACAACGCGCCCGCGAAGCCGCCCTCGCACGGTTCGAGGCTCGTTATGCGGATCTCGTCGAATCCGCGTCCGATGCGATCTTCACGGTCGGCAGCGATGGGAAATTCACGTCAGTGAACCGGGCGCTCGAGGTCGCGACGGGAAAGACTCGCGCCGAGCTGCTCGGGGCCTCGTTCACCGTGGTCATCGATCCGCGCGACCAGGACGAGCTGCAGGATACGGTGCGCGAAGTGATGCAGGGGCGTCGCGTTCGTCGCGAGCTCCGGTACCTCGACGGCAATGGCGTTTCCCGGCCGGCGGCGATGCTCGCGTCGCCCCTTCGCGAGGGCGACGCGGTCACCGGCGTGCTCGCGATCGTACGCGACGTCGGCGAAGAGAAGCTGCTCGTCGAGCAGCTCGTTCAGCAGGAAAAGCTCGCGGCCATAGGCCAGCTCGTGAGCGGCGTTGCGCACGAGCTCAACAACCCGCTCGCGAGCGTGATGGCGTTCTCGCAGCTCGTGTTGGGCAGCGCCGGCAGCGACAAGGAGCGGGACGAGGCGCTCCTGACGATTCATGGCGAGGCCAAGCGCGCAGCGAAGATCGTCTCGAATCTGCTGACGTTCGCGCGGCAGCACCCGCCGCAGCGTACCACGGCGTCGGTGAACTCGGTCATCACGAGCACGCTCGAGCTCCGTCGTTACGCGCTCGCGGTGTACGGTGTGGAGCTCGAGGAGCACCTCGATGATTCGCTGCCGCCGATCTGGGCCGATCCCTTCCAGCTCCAGCAGGTGTTCCTGAACCTGATCGGGAACGCCGAGCAGGCGCTGCGGGGCTGGGAAGGCGAGCGGCGGATCGTCGTGACCACCGAAGTGCGTGGCGGGAAGATTCTCGTGACGGTGCGAGATACGGGGCCGGGGATTCCGGCGGCGGAGATCGATCGCGTGTTCAACCCGTTCTACACGACGAAGGGTGTCGGCAAGGGCACCGGGCTCGGACTGTCGGTGTCCGACGGCATCGTGCGCGAGCACGGCGGCGCGATTCGCGTGGAGTCGTCGCCCGGAACCGGCGCGGCGTTCGTCGTCGAGCTGCCTATCGTCGCGCCGCCTGGTGGCTCCGTGTCGTCGTCGGTCGAGACGCACGAGATCCCCGCGGGTGCGCGGTCGATCTCGATTCTCGTCGTCGATGATGAGCCGGCGATCCGATCGGCGATCGTCCGCTATTTCGGCGGCCTCGGCCACACGGTCGACGCGGCGGCCAGTGGCGCCGAAGCACACGCGTTGATCGAGACGCGGCGCTACGACGCGCTGCTACTCGATTTCCGCATGCCCGACACCAGCGGCGATGTGATCTATCGCGAGCTGCTCGAGCGCGACCCCGCGCTTGCCTCACGAGTCATCTTCCTCACCGGCGACAGCCACAATGACGCGACGCAGCGGTTGATCGAGCAGACCGGCCGGGCGAGCGTCATGAAGCCATTCTCGTTCGAGGAGCTCACCCGCGTCGTTCTCGCGCAGGTGACGAGATAATGGCATCGGTCCTCATCATCGACGACGAGCGACCGGTGACCGACGAGTTTGCGGCGTTCTTCACCCACCACGGTGGCCATTCCGTCGTGTGCGCGTACACCGGCGCGGAAGGGATCGCGGCGTATGAGGCGACGCGTCCCGACCTGGTGTTGCTCGACCTTCGTCTTCCGGACATGACGGGATTCGACGTCTACACCCGGATTCGCGAGCACGCGCCGGCGGTGATCATGATCAGCGGGCACGGCGACACTCCGCTCGCCGTGCGGGCCATGCAATCGGGCGCCGAGAGCTTCCTGACGAAGCCGGTCGATCTCGCGCTCCTCGAGGTGGCTGCGCAGCGCGCGTTCGAGAAGATCCGACTCCGTCGGCTCAATCAGTATCTGAGCGAGCGGCGGAACGGTCACGCGCCGGCGTTCGCGCTCGGGAGCTCGCCGGTCATGAAGGATCTCGCCGCACAGATCGAGCTCCTCGCGGCGAGCGAGCGCACGACCGTGCTGCTGTTGGGCGAGAGCGGTTCGGGGAAAGGACGCGTCGCCGAGCTGATACACGCGCACAGTCCGCGGAAGGATGCGCCCTACGTCGAAGTCAACTGTGCGTCGCTCACGTCCGACGCGCTCGAGGTCTCGCTCTTCGGTCGGGACGTGGGCGGGGACAACGGCAGGGAGCCCCGCGTCGGGCTGTTCGAGGTCGCGGCCGGCGGGACGTTGTTCCTCGACGAGATCGCGGAGCTCGGGACGCATCTGCAGGCCCAGCTGCTTCGCGTCCTCGAGGGAAAGCCGTTCCGGCGCGTCGGCGGCACGCGCGAGATCGTGTCGGATGCGCGCATCATCGCGGCGACGAATCGCGACCTCGTGACGGAGGTGAACGAAGGGCGCTTCCGCGAGGATCTCTACTATCGGCTGAGCGTGATGCCCGTATACCTCCCGCCGCTGCGCGCGCGATCGCGCGAGGATGTCGTCGAGCTCATCGGCCGTATCGTGGACGAGACGCGACGGCATCTCCCCGCGGCGCCGCATGCCGTGTCGGACGCGGCACTCGACCGGCTGCTGAGGCACGCCTGGCCGGGTAACATTCGAGAGCTCCGCAACGTGTTGGAGCGGGCGATGATCGTGGGGCGCGGGTCAGAGCACATCGAGTCGCATCATCTGCCGGCCGAGGTGCGCGACGAGAACGGGCAGACGTCCGACCATCACGTGGCCCGGACGCTCGACGAAATCGAGCGCGTGCACATCGAGCGGACGCTCCGCGTGAACAACGCGAATCGGACGCACGCGGCGCGCGAGCTCGGCATCTCCCGCGCGACGCTCATCAAGAAGATCAAGGAGTACGGGCTGTATTCGCGCGCACGTTAGGCGTCGATCGGGAGGACGGCGATCCCTCCCGTCGTCGCGTGCGCTCCTTCAGGACGGGCACTTCGTTCGGAATGACAACCGAGAGACTGACATGATCGAGCTGCGCGAACGCGATGCCATGGTATGTCGCGCCTGCGGGCGCGAGGAGCGCGCGTCGGAGGGGTATCCCTGTGCCGACTGTGGCCGTTTCATCTGCAACATGTGCAACATGCGCGGCGTGACGTTATGCGCCGACTGCGCCAGCAAGGCCCCGATGAAGCCGGCCGACGCTGCTCCGCCGAACGCGCCGAGCGATGCCGGGAAAGCCCCGACCCCGGGCGCGTGAGCGCCGACCTGGCCCCGTTCGGACTGGCAGTCGGCCACGCGACCGACGAGCGTGGGGCGACCGGAATTACCGTCGTGCGGGGTGTCGGCGCCGCGTTTCGCTGCGCGGCGGTCGTCATCGGCCGCGCCACCGGCACCCGGGAGCTGCACACCGCCTCGCCGTTTCACCTCGTCGAGCGGGTCGATGCCGTCGTGCTCACGGGCGGTTCGGCGTACGGGCTCGACGCGACGGCCGGCGCCATGCGGTGGTTCGAGGAGCGCGGTCGAGGCCATCCGGTCGGCAGTGGCGTCGTTCCGATCATCCCGGCGGCGGTGATCTTCGACCTCGCGCCGTTAGGCAGTTTCTCGGCGCGCCCGACGCCCGATATGGCGTACGCCGCGTGTGAGTCCGCGACGTCGACGAACATCCCCGAAGGGAGTGTCGGAGCCGGCACCGGGGCGACCGTCGGCAAGGCAAACGGCATCGCAGGCGCGATGAAGGGTGGCGTGGGCGTCGGCGTCGCCGAATCGGGCACGGTAAAGACGGCGGCCGTCGCGGTCGTGAACGCGCTCGGCGATGTGCGCGCCGCGAACGGCGACATCCTCGCCGGCGCGCGGGACGCGTCGGGGCGGTTCGTCGATGGCGCGCGACTCATCGCCGCGGGTGGCGTCGAGCGCAAGTTCGACGACGGCGCGCTCCGGAACACGACCATCGCCGTCGTGGCCACGACCGCGGCGCTCAGTCGCGTCGAGCTGTCGCAGCTCGCCCAGGCCAGCTCGGCCGCGCTGTTCAGGCGCATCACGCCGACCGGCACCAGCTTCGACGGCGACGTCATCTTCGCGGTCTGCCCGATCGGCGGCGAGCCCGCGCCGCCACCACAGGTCGAGGGCATCGCCGTGGCCGCGCTCGAGGACGCCGTCGAGCGCTCCGTTCGTCTCGCCGTCGGGCGCGAGGGCATCCCGGGTCTCGCGGACCGTGAGGTACGCTAGATGAACGACGGCAGCGGTGCTGCGGCGCCTAACGTGACACCGGATACCGGAGACGCGCCGGTGCTCGTGACGGTGTACGCGTCCATAGCGCCGCTCCACGCCGAGGCGCGCGTTTCGAGCCCGCAGGTGTCGCAACGACTCGCCGGCCATCGGCTCCACGTGCTCGTGCAGGATGGCGATTGGCTGCGCGTTCGTGGAGACGACGGATACGAGGGGTGGGTGCATCGCGGCTACCTGCGCGAGCCGACCGACGAACGGTCGAAGTCGGCGAAGCGCCTGCTGTCGCTCGGCTGCACGGTTCGCGACGCGACGACCGGCGCGACGCGCGCGCTTCCCCTCGGCGCCTGGGTCGCGGCGGGAGAGTCCGTCGTGGCCGGTGAGGCCTTGAACGCCGCATCACACGCGCGGCTGTTCAAGAAGTCCCCGCTGTCCATCGCTGCGACCGCCATGGAGCGATTCGCGGGAACGCCGTATCAGTGGGGTGGCGTCACGCCGTGGGGCGCCGACTGCTCCGGGATCATCCAGACGACCTACTGGCTGCACCGCATTCTCCTCCCGCGTGACGCCTGGCAGCAGGCAGAGATCGGGGAAGACATCGGCAGGTCGATTCCTCGATGCGAGCCGGCGGATCTGCTGTTCTTCAGCGATCGCACCGACGGCCGGGTCACGCACGTCGGGATGTCACTCGGCGGCTCGCGCATGGTGCACCTCGCGCTCGGCCGCGGCGGCTACGCGGTGGAGCAACTCGACGATCGCGATGACCCGTACGTCGCGGCGCTCATGGAGCGGTTCGTCGTCGCGCGGCGGATCATCTAGGACCCCTGTCATCCTGAGGCGTCAGCGGAAGGATCGTCATCGTCCCGACCGAAGGGCTCTCTTCCGGGACTACGAGGATCTTGCGCTTGCTCGGGATGAGAACCCGTCGCGCCATCAGCTGCCGTCGCGGACGGCCTTGTGACTAGCTGATCATCCCGCTCGCCGGCATCACCGGCGCGCCCATGCGCACCTGCAGCTTCACATTGGCGTGCACCTGGTTGTCGAGCGAGATCTGCATCGTGTAGCCGCCGACTTCGTCGAGTGGCAGATCGATGGCGGCAATGAGCGGAAGGTCCATCTCACTCGGCATGTTCGGCGGAGGAGGCGCCGCCGCGCCGACGTCGAGCTCGCCCACGGATGACCAGAGCTCGTTTCCGCTCGGATTCAGCCAGCGGAGGGCGACCGTGTGGCGTCCGACGTCGGAGCTGTTGCCTTTGAGTCGCAGCACGAGGGTGGCACGAGGGTGCATGGTCGGCATGTTCGCGACCTGCACGGCGTCGAACACGCCGAGGATGTTGAGCTTCCCCTCTTGCGAGAGGTTCGCGGCGTCGGCGAAGAGGGCGAAGGAAACGTGCATGCGGCAAAGTAAGTGGAAAGGGAACCTAGCTCTAGGTGAGCCCTGCCGGTCGAGTCGGAAATCGCCGGAAGTCAGCCGCTGACGGGCGGATGGCTGATGGCCGCTACTATTCTGGCGATGCTCGACTCCGATTCCACAGGCGGCCGAACGCGTGCGACCAGGGCGGGCGCCACGGAAGCCCTCCTCGTGCTCATGGCGGCCATCTGGGCCGTCAACTATTCGGTCGCGAAGTTCGGCACGCGCAGCGTGCCGCCGCTCGCGTACAACGCCGTGCGCATCCTCATGGCCGTTGTCGCGCTCCTGGCGATTCGATGGTTGCGGGCGCACGAGAAGCTGTCGCGCAGAGACCTCGTTGCGCTCCTTGCCATCGGCGTGCTCGGGAACGGGCTCTATCAGCTCTGCTTCATCGAGGGGCTCGCGCGGAGTCGCGCGGGGACGGTCGCGCTCATGCTCGCGGCGTCGCCGGCGTTCGTGGCGATCGTCGGGCGAATCTTTCGCGTCGAGCACGTCGGACCTCGCGGGTGGAGCGGCATCGCGCTTCAGCTCGCGGGGATTGCGTGCGTCGTTTTCGGCTCGGTCGCGCGGTCATCGGGCGATGACAGTGTGCTCGGAAGCGCGCTCATCGTCGCCGGGTCGTTGTGCTGGGCGTTCTTCGCGATTCTCATCAAACCGTACACCGAACGGCTCTCGGGCATCGATGTCGGGGCGTACAGTCTCGCCGGCGGCGCGGTGTTCGTGACGGCCATCGGCATTCCCGACATGCTTTCCACGGAGTGGCAGTCGGTGACGCTGCCGGTGTGGTCGGCCATCGTCTACAGCGGGCTCGGCGCGCTCGTGGCGGGGAACCTGATCTGGTACCACGGCGTACGCAAAATCGGCCCGACGCGGGTCTCGATGTTCAGTAATCTCCAGCCGCTCGTCGCGCTCGCGGTCGCATGGGTCGCGCTCGGCGAAGTTCCGACGGTGTGGCAAGGCCTTGGCGCCGGCAGCATCATGACGGGGCTGATCATTACAGGGACTAGGGACTAGGGACTAGGGGACACCCCGGGATGCGCAGTGGCCCGAGCGCTATTTTTCGGGGCCGACAGACTTCGTATCAGCGTTGTCAGCATGCGTCCGGTCTCGTCGATGAGCTTGAAGCTCGGAGCCGCATCTGTTGTTGCCAGGAATTTCAGATAGATCGCCGTGTACAGAAGGGCCTCGGCCTCGAGAAGTGATCCGCGAGCGATGGAGAGGTGACGCACGTACTCAGCGCGATGGAGCCGCCCGTTTCCTTCTGCGATGTTCGCAACGACCGAAACCGAGGCGCGTCTCAGTTGGCTGGTGAGACCAACCGTTCTTCCCGCGGGAAATGTTCTGTGATTTTGTAGACCGTTCCCACGAGCTTCAGCGCTGCGTTCCAGACTTTGAGGTCCTTGTAGCTGCGAATCGACATTGGCGTGGTGGTTGGTGGGTTGTGACCCACGGTACTCGCATCCACTCGTCGCACCGACATCCTTCCATTGCTGCCATCATCAGTTCAACGCACCTCGCCATTTCAACGCACCTCGCCGACTAACCCCGGTCTCCCCAGTCCCCAGTCCCTCGTCCCCAATCCCCTACCTCGTCCCTCGTCCCTGCTGTGAAGATCGTTCTGTTCGACATCGACGGTACAATCCTGTGGAGTGACGGAGCCGGGCGGCGCGCCATGCAGCGCGCGCTCACGACCGCGTTCGGGTCGTCAGGCTCACCGCACTACCGCTATGACGGGAAGACCGACATGCAGATCGTTCGCGACCTCATGCGCCTGGAAGGGCACGAGGACGCGGTCATCGACGCGCGCATGAACGTGCTGCTCGACGATTACGTGAGCGGACTGCACGAAGAGCTCGAGACGCGATCGACCCAGGTGCACCGCTTCGATGGCGTGCTCGAGCTGCTCGACGCGCTCGAGGCGCGGCCCGACCGCACGCTCGGGCTGTTGACCGGAAACATCGAGGTCGGGGCCCGGGCGAAGCTTCGCGCGGCCGGCATCGACCCGTCACGGTTCACGGTCTGCGCATTCGGCTCGGACCACGAGGTTCGCGGAGAGCTTCCCGCCATCGCCCAGCGCAGGGCGAAGGAGCAACTCGGACTGCAGGTCGGCGGCGACGCGCTCGTCATCATCGGGGACACCCCTGCCGACATCGACTGCACGCGCGCGATCGGTGCGCGGGCCATCGCCGTCGCCACCGGCCGGTACTCCGTGGAGGAGCTTGCACGACACGACCCCGTTGCCGTGTTCCCGGATCTCTGCGACACCGCCGCCGTGATGCGCGCGATCGACGCCGCGTGACCCGGACCTAACGAGCCACGTCATGGTCGACACGATTCGCATCCCCATACGCGTGCGCGGTACGGTGCGCGGTACGCCGATCGACGCCGAAGGCTCGGTTCGCCTGGTCGAGCACGTCGTCTCCGTGACGATCGACGAGCGCGAGCACGTCGTGCGCCTCGAGCGAGTCGATGGGGTCGTTTGGGAACCACCGGACCTCACGATCCATGTCGCACGCGACGCCATCGTGCTCACCGGTCACGCGGGACTGGAGCCGCTGGCGTCGCAGATCGTCGCGTCGGCGCTCACGCTGCCCGAGCTCACACGGACGATGCACAGCTTTGGGTCGCGACGCGGTCAGCCCGGCGCGGACCACGACCGGTTCTTCGCGGGTCTCCTCGCGGCGCGGCGGTCGGCGGAAGGGTTCGTCGAGCCGGAATCGCGTCTTGCGGCGTTCGACCACCGCCGCCTCACACAGACATTGACGACGCTGCTCGGCGAGTTGGCGGCCGAACGCTACCCCGAGAGCCCTCCGGATCGGCGCGCGCTCGAGGCGGAGCTGCTCGAGCATGCCGAACGCCTGTTCGCCGCGCTGGACGCGTTAGGCGAAGCGGCCGTCGAAGTCCGCCAGAGCGGCAACGACGTCCGTCTCGCGCGGTGGCGCGAATGGACGTGGCGAGTGCAGCGCGTGTTCGAGGAGGCGGACCGGTGCTGGGTGGTATCGCTGCCCGCGCTCCGGGCCGCGGCGCCTCCACCGCCGAAACGACGATTCTGGCGGCGCGCGAACGGCGTCATCGTTGCGGCCGCCTCCGCGCTGCATGGCGCGCTCGCCGTCGGAGCAGGACGGTGATCGTCGGCGTCGGCATCGACCTCGTCGACATTGCCCGCGTCACGAAGCTGCTCGACGCCAAAGGCGATCGAGCCCTTCACCGTCTCTTCACCGGCGACGAAGTCAGCTACGCCCTTTCCCGTCCGCTTCCTGCGCTCCACTTTGCCGCGAGACTCGCGGCCAAAGAGGCGGCGTTCAAGGCGCTCGCGGGGAACGAGCTCGCGCGCGGCATAGGGTGGAAGGAGATCGAGGTCGTTCGCGGCGAGCCGCGCCCGACGCTGGCGTTTCACGGTCGGGCCGCCGACCGATCGGCGGAGCTCGGCATCACGACGGTTTGGGTAACGCTCACCCACACGGCCACGACAGCTGGTGCGATGGTGGTGCTCGAGTCCCGATCACCCAAGTCTCTACAGGGCAGCGACTAGCGAAGCCACCGTATCTCCGATAATTTCGTTCGGGATGAAATTGCGTGCCGTTTCCGCCGCGCTCGCCGCGCTCGTTTCTCTCTGGCCGTCACAGCCGCTCCGGGCGCAGGAAGGCCCCGCAAAGCGGCTGTCCAGCATCGTCGGCGTCGCTGTCGAGGAGTACGGGAAGGCCTTCGATGCGAGCGGCCGACTCGTCCTGGCCATCGAGTACGACGAAGCCGTCTCGTTCCTTTCGGACGCGAAAGACGTCGCCGCGCGGTTGAGCGGCGCGCGGGTCGCGGCGGTACAGGCGGTGCTCGATTCGCTCACGGTCGCCGTCGTCGCGAAGCGTCCACCGCAGGACGTCGTCGCGCTCCACCAGCGGTTCACCGCCGCGCTCGGCACCGAGGGGGCGCTGGACCTGCCGACGAAGGTGATCGATCTGGCCGAAGGGCAGGCCATCTACCAGCGCAACTGCGCGTCGTGTCACGGTGCGACGGGCGGCGGTGACGGTCCCGCAGCCGCGGGCATGAACCCGCCGCCGCCGGCGATAGGTACCCGCGACGCGATGCACGACGTCTCGCCGGCGCTGATGTACCGCATCGTCTCGGTCGGCATCGCTGGAACGCCCATGACCGGGTGGGCCGAACGGTTGAGCGCCGACGAGCGGTGGAACGTCGTCGCGTATTTGAACTCACTGCGAACGTCGCCGAGTCAGGTTGCCGAAGGTGAGGGGCTGTACACGCAGCGGTGCGTCACCTGTCACGGCGCGAAGGGCTCGGACGACGGTCCGTCGGCCGCGACGCTGTCGAAGCTTCCGCCCGAGCTCGCGTCATTTGGATGGCAGGCGGAGCGCAGCGATGCGCAGATCGCGACCGCGATCAGGAGCGGCGCTCCGGGCACGGCGATGCCCCCATCGCGAGATCTGACCGACGCGGATGTCACCGCCATGGTCGCGTACGTCCGTACGCTGGCCGAGAAGGGACCGCCGCAGGGCGGCGCGGCCGGCGGTCGGCGTCGCGATGGTGTCGAAGCGTCGCGGACGGTCATCGGACTGCTCGATGAAGCGCTCACAGCCGCTCGGGGCGGGCGATCATCGGACGCGAATGACCGCGCATTCGACGCGTACATCGCGTTCGAGCCGCTCGAGACACCGGCTCGCGCGAAGAGCCCCGGGTTGGTCGCGAACCTCGAGCGTCAGTTCGCCGACTTCAAGGGTGCGGTGAAGGGCGGCGACGTCCAGCGCGCCGAGCAGGCGCGCAACGCGATCATCGCGGGCATGCCGACGATTCTCGAGCTGACGCGTCCGACCGGCAGCGGCTGGGGTGCCTTCTCCGCGTCGTTCCTGATCATCCTCCGCGAAGGGCTCGAAGCGATCCTCGTCATCGGCGCGGTCGTGGCGTTCCTGATCAAGACAGGGAACCGAAATCGGCTGCGTTCGATCTGGACCGGTGTTGGCGCCGCCCTGGCCGCCAGCGCAGCGACGGCGGTCATCCTCGCCACCGTGCTGCGCGCGCTTCCCGCGACGCGTGAAGTGATCGAAGGTGCGACGATGCTCGTTGCGGTGGGCGTGCTCTTCTCGGTGAGCTACTGGCTCATCTCGAAAGTCGAGGCCGCGAAGTGGCAGCAGTTCATCCGCGGCAAGGTGAACGCGGCGCTCGAGCACGGTGGCGGAAAGGCTCTCACGTTCGTCGCCTTCCTCGCCGTGTATCGCGAGGGAGCGGAGACGGCGCTCTTCTATCAGGCGCTGTTCAACGAAGGCGCGAATAACGTCCTGCCGATCTCTCTCGGGATTCTGGTGGGCCTGGCGGTCCTCGCCGTGATCTTCACCCTGTTCTACCGATTCGGCGTGAGGATTCCGCTGCGTCCGTTCTTCGCGACGACGAGCGTCCTGCTTTACTACATGGCGTTCGTGTTCATGGGGAAGGGCATCCGGGAGCTGCAGGAAGGCAACGTCGTTTCGATCACCGTGATCCCGGGCTTCCCGCACGTGGAGGCGCTCGGCCTCTTCCCGAGCGTGGAGACGCTGCTTGGCCAGGCGCTGCTGCTCCTGCTGTTCGTCTTCGCGCTCGCGAAGACGTTCTGGCCGCATCGCGCGGTCACGTTGCCGACCATCGAGCCGGTGGCGCCGAATCCGCAGTTCGACCAGCGCGTCGAGGCACTCGCCGAGCGGGTGAAGGAGCTGGAAGCGAAGCTCGCTCGATTCGAGGACGAGGCCGAGCTGCAGAGCTCCAAGTAACGAGCCGACCGACCCTCTACCGGCACTGCTGCCGAACAGCGTTTAGACGCAGAGAGTCGCAGAGGAACGGCTCGCAGAGGGCCGCAGAGGGAGCGGCTGCGCCGCTCCCCGCCTCGTCCGGGTTCTTAATCGATCAGGGGGAACGGCTGCTCGGGATGCCACTCTCCCGTCCCCTCTGCGTCTGTCAACGCTTCCAGCAACCGTACCTGTAGGGCCCTTGGCTTCCGATGCCTGAGTGACCGACTCGGCCCGATTATCATTCGAGCATGGATACCGGGCTCGACGCCATCATGGCCTCGCCGTACGGCGCGGGGCTCATCTTCTGTGCTCGCATCATCGACGTGTCGTGTGACACGATGCGAGTCCTCTTCGCCATCCGCGGCAAGCGATGGATAGCCGGGGTACTCGGCTTCTTTCAGGCGCTGATCTGGATCTTCGCGGTCGGTACGGCCGTCACGCATCTCGATAGCGTGCTGCACGTCCTCGGCTACGCGTCAGGCTACGCGATGGGCACGTTCGTCGGCATCACGATCGAGCGCGCGGTTGCGTACGGACTCGCGACCGTGCGGATCGTGTCGCTTCACGGCGGCGTCGAGATCGCCGAAGCGCTCCGCGAGCGCGGTTACGGGGTGACGGAGATGTCCGGCTTCGGGCGCGAAGGCAACGTCGAGATCGTGAACTCGGTCGTACAGCGCGCGCACCTCGACGAGGTGATGCAGATCGTCGATCGCTGGGATCCCGAGGCGTTCGTCACGGTCGAGGAGCCGAAGGTGCTGCGCGGCGGGTCGCTCGTCGAGCGCGACTGGCGGATGCCGGTTCCGTTTCCCACGCGCTGGAGCACGAGATCACATCAGCGCGCGTAGCGACGCCACACCTCGTTAGGCAGGCCGTTCGGTGGCATCCTCGCACGACATTTCCGCGCGGCCGGTAATCAGTCGTCGGATTTCCGTCAGCGGTCTGTGTTCAGCAATCAGTAACTGAAAACTGAATACTGTCTACTGAAACCTGACGACTGATTACTGCCTTTCCTCGCTGAGGGGCCTGCCGTCACACGAGGGGCCCTACCGTGCCGCCGCAGCAACAGGCTTGGCGAAAATGCCTGGCTTGCCCGGCCCGACGTCCTTTCGCATCCACATCCAGATCACCCCGATCGTCGCGAGCGAAAGGCCAATGACCTGCGCGGCCGTGAACGGGCCGAAGAAGCGATCGTCCTTCGCGCGCAGGAACTCCACGAGGAAGCGCTCGATCCCTGCCAGCACGAGGTAGAGACCGAAGAGCCATCCCTCGGCGTGCTTGTGACTGCGGAGACGCCAGAGGATCGCGAACATGATGAACCCCGCGACCGTTTCGTACAGCTGCGTCGGATGAACCGAGACCACGGTATTCGGATCCGCGCCCGGCGCCGGCGGAATGCCGAACAGCTCCTGCATGTTGCGCACGGTGGAAGGCGGCGCGCCGTCCGGGAACGAGACGGCGAGCGGTCCGTTCCACGGCCGTCCGTAATCGTCACCAACGGCCCAACACCCTGTTCGACCGACCGCGTAGCCCGCCGCGATGCAAATGCCGGCGACGTCGCTGATGCGGACGAAGTTCAGCTTCTTCATCTTGATCGTGATGTAGCACGCGGCGACGGAGCCCAGGAACCCGCCCCAGAACACGAATCCCGCCCGGCTGAAGAAGTCGCGGAAGTCATGGGTGATGAACAGCGTGTAGTACAGCTTTCCGCCGATCAGCGTGCCGAGCACCGCCGCGAGGATCAGGTCGGGAATCGCCGACGCATCATGACCGCGCCGCGCGAGCTCGCGCTGGGCGATGACCTGCGAGATCGCGAACGCGCCGAGCACCGCGAGCCCGAAGCCCGTGAGTGACAGGGGGCCGATATCAACGACGAAGGGGTTGACGACAGTTCCCATGAATTGGCTGGTAGCTGAATGCTCGGCTGGTGACTGCAGTGAAACGACGGACCCGCCGTTTGACTAACGACTATCGGCTCAGGACGAACGACTCGCGACGTCGCCTACGCGTCGATCATGCCGGGGATCCGGATCGCCGCGAACGCGTTCAGATCCAATGAATCTCGTACGCCGCGCTCGAAGTGGAAGAGGCCGGCGCGCGCAATCATTGCGGCATTATCCGTGGCCAGGCGCGGAGTGGGCGCGTAGACGGACACCCCGTCAGGGTCGAGCCGCTCGCGCATGGCCGAGACGAGCGCCTTGTTGCACGCGACGCCACCGCCCAGCACGACGCGCGTTCGGCCGTACGCCGCTACCGCTCGGCGCATCTTCTCCACGAGGGAGCCGATGATCGCGTCCTGGAACGCGCGGGCAATCGGCGCCTTGTCGCGATCGAGATCGTCGCTCCCCCGCACCGCATGCAGCACCGCGGTCTTCAGTCCGCTGAACGACACGTCGAAGTAGTCCGCGTCGCCCGGCTGCTGGTCGCCGCGCACCATTGGTTTCGTGAACCGGAACTTCCGCGCATCCTGCGCGCTCGCCTCGCCCGCGAGCCGTTCGACGTGACGTCCGCCGGGGTACGGAAGCCCCAGCAGCTTCGCGACCTTGTCGAAGGCCTCGCCCGCCGCGTCGTCGCGCGTGGCGCCGAGCAGGCGGTACGAGCCCCACGACTCGACATCGATGAGCAGCGTGTGCCCGCCCGACACGAGTAAGGCGGTGAACGGCGGCACGGCGTCCGGATGCTCGAGCGACGTCGCGAAGAGGTGCCCCTCCATGTGGTGCACGCCCACGAGCGCCGAGCCCGTCCCGTGTGCCAGTGCCTTACCGAACGACACGCCGACGAGCAGCGCGCCAACGAGTCCGGGGCCGTTCGTGACCGCGACGGCATCGACGTCGCCTAACGAGACACCGGCGTCCGCCAGCGCCCGCTCGGCCACCGGCACGATGGACGTCAGGTGCGCGCGCGACGCCAGCTCGGGCACGACGCCCCCGAACACGCGGTGCACGTCCTGCGACAGGATCACGAGCGAGGCGAGCTTCGGGTCGTCTCCCTCACCCGTCAGCACGGCGGCCGAGGTCTCGTCGCAGGAAGTCTCGATGCCGAGGATCAGCGGCACGGCAGGCCTCGATGAGTTGGCCTCATCGGCGAGGCTGGACCCCTGGCCGGGTCGTGTCGCGCTTGCGCTCGGGGGACGGCCGCAGCACCGAGAGGCGGACCTCGGGCGGACGGACCTTCACGGCGTTGCCGAACTGCGCGACATCGAGGGGAATCATGAAATCGGCGCTGTCGCTCACGGCGACCGTACCGTCTTTCGTGCTCACGGACGCGACCTTCGAGATGACACGCCGCGGTCCGGTGACGATCGCGCTTTCGGGAACGATGCGCACCACCGGCGGCGTATCGCCGCCGCTCGAATCCGGCTCCACGCGGACCTCGTTCTTGATCGGCACCTGACGAGACGCGGTCACGTCGAACACGAGCACGAAGCTCCGCGGTTGGACGTCGCGGACGATCGCGTCCACGTCGGGCGGCACGTAGACGTCCGCCGGTGTGAGCTCGACGGCAACGGAATCGGGCTCGTCGTCGGTGATCGTGCGGCGGACGACCGGTGGCGTGTCGTACAGCTTGATGAGATCGCGCGCGCGCCCCGCGACCAGTGCGCGGATGACCGGCGGCGCAGCGGCGAGCGAGCGCGAGCTGTCGAAGTCGGCCTCGAGTCGCACAGGGACGAGCTCTTCGCTCGGTTCTTCGGCGCTCACGACGAGCCAGAGCACGAGCGCAAAGAAAAGCGCGGCGGCCTTGTACCCGAGCCGCTCCGTGAACGCGGCACGCAGGTGCCGCTCGAACGACGCGCCGGTCGCGGAGCGATCGCCGTCGCGGCCCGGCATTTACGGGCGCACGGGGACCGCCGTCCCGGTCGTGGAGTCCGCACCGGCGCCCGTGGCGGAGGCCGGCAACCCGAGGAGCTGCGCGAACAGCGCCCGGTTAGGCGGAGAATCCCAGTCTGCCGCCGCGATGACCTTCTTGCGGATGATGCCATCGCGCCCGATGACGAACGTCTCGGGCACACCCGTCGTCTGGTAGTCGCGCTTGATGTTGCCCGACGCGTCGTGAAGGATCTCGAACGTCAGCCCGTATTCCTCACGGAACTTCCGGATCTCCTCCTCCGTGCCGGGATTGTCCACGCTCACGGCGACGACCTTGAGCCCGCGCGCCGCGAACCGATCATGCAGCGCCTGAATGCTCGGCATCTCGGTGCGGCAGGGAAGACACCACGTCGCCCACACGTTCAGCAGTACGACGTCGCCCTGATAGTCCGCGACCGTCTTCGTCACGGGGACGCCATCGACCGTCGTTGCCTTGAAGTCCGGCGCCTTGGAGCCGACGGTAACTGGAAACAGCTCGTCGCCGAGGATGCGTGTGGCCGCGAGAAGCCCGCCGCCCAGGATCAGCACGACTATCCCCACGAAAGCCCACTGCTGTCTGATCGTCATACGCTCACTCCGCATCGTCCGCGCAGCTCGGCGATTTCACCCACCGGATCGTGCGCGGAGAAAATCGCATTGCCGGCGACGAACGTGTCAGCGCCGGCGCGCCAGCAGTCACCAATCGTGTCGCGTGCGACGCCGCCGTCGACCTCGAGGGCGGCCCCGCTGCGTGATGCCTCGAGCATCGCGCGCGCTCGGCGAATCTTGTCCAGCATGGCGCCAATGAACGACTGCCCGCCGAACCCTGGATTTACCGTCATCACCAGCAGAAGGTCCAGATCACCGGACACTTCGCTCACCATTTCGAGCGGAGTGGACGGGTTCAAGGCCACGCCGGCCCGGCACCCGAGCTCCCGGATCCGGTACAGCTGCCGATGAAGGTGCGGCGCGACCTCCGCATGAATCGTAAGTCCGTTCGCCCCGGCGCGGGCGAAATCGTCGAAGTATTTCTCTGGCTGCACGACCATCAGGTGGACATCGAGGGGCAATGACGTGAGCCGCCGCACCGTCTCGATGACCTTCGTCCCGAACGTCAGGTTCGGGACGAAGCATCCGTCCATCACGTCGATGTGAATGAGATCGGCGCCGCCGGCTTCGCAGCGATCGATCTCGTCCGCGAGGCGGGCGAAGTCCGCGCTGAGAATGGAGGGAGCGATACGAGCTTTCTGGCCGATCATGGCGCGATCGTCAGTGAAATACGGGTCCCTGGAAGGAGCCGACTGCCGGCGGCCGGCGTCTGCGAGATGACGGTGCCCGGGATGGCGCTCGAGAGCGAATCCACGACGACGTCGCCCACCCGCAACCCGATCTGCTCGAGCAGCGTCCGGGCGGTTGCATACGATTGACCGACGACGTCCGGCGTTTCGACCGCCGGCGGGCCAGTGCTGATGGTGATGTCCACTTTCGTGGAGGGCGATACGGATTGCCCAGCGGCCGGGTACGTCTCGAGCACGGCACCGCGGGCGGACTGACTTTCACGCTCGCGCACGTCGCCGACCTCGAGCCCTGCTTTCTCGATGGCTTCCTGGGCGAGCGACTGCGTCAACCCGACGACTGCCGGGACCGAGAGCTGTCGCTGGCCCGCGCTCACGTCGAGGAGGATTTCCACGCCTCGGGTTTCAGTCGCGCCCGGTGGCGGTGACTGTGCGAGCACGGTGCCCTTCGGCGCGAGCTCGACAAAGCGCTCCTCGCCGACCTTTGCCTTGAAGCCGGCCGCGTCGAGGCGAGTGACGGCCTCATCGTACATGAGGCCGACGACCTGCGGCACGCGCGCGTCGTCGGGAACGATCTCGGGCGGGAAGACGAGGAACGCGACGACGAGGTACGCGAGGAGGAAGCCTGCTGCGGCGACGACGGCGTAGGGGAAGAGACGGCGCGATGTGGCGCGCCAGTTCACCCGCGCGCCCTCCGCAACCGCGCCGCGAACGCGCCATCCGTCGCGTGACGCTGTGGCAGCACGCGCAAGCGTCCCGCGTCCAGCACCGCCGGCGGCACGGCGCCGTCGGGCGGCGGCTCGAGCACCCAGTCCGGATTCTCCGCCAGGAACGACTCTACCTGTGCGTCGTTCTCCTCGGGCTCGAGTGAGCAGGTGCTGTAGATGAGCAGCCCGCCCGGCCGGACGACGGCGGCCGCTGCGCGCAGGATCGCGCGCTGCAGCGCCCCCATGACCGCGAGGTCCGAGACCTTGAGGCGCCAGCGCGCGTCGGGGTGACGGCGGAACGTCCCCGTACCGGTGCAGGGCACGTCGATCAGCACCGCGTCCAGCGGGGCGACGGCCGGCTCGCGCGCGTCGGCCACGAGCACGTGAATCCCCCGGGCTTCCACCCGGCGGAGGTTCGTCGTCATCCGCGTTAGGCGCGAGAACGACCGGTCCCCGGCGACGACCGTGCTCGCCGTTCGCGAGAGCTCGAGCGTCTTGCCGCCCGGCGCGGCGCAGAGGTCGCCGACGACACTACCCGACTCGATCGCCGCGTAGCTCGTGACGAGGGTGGCGCCAGGATCCTGCACGAAGAAGAGTCCCTGGCGATACGCGCCGAGCTCCGCGAGCGACACGTTGCCCGTCACGCGAATGCTGTCGCGCACGAGCGGCACGTCCTCGACGTGCACGCCGGCGCTCTCGAGCATCGCCTCGAGCTGTTCCCGAACGACGCCGTACGGCCTAACGATGATCGGCGCCTCGGCGTTGTTCGCGGCGAGCAGTCGCTCGGTGTCGTCGGCCCCCCAGCGTGCGACCCAGCGCGCCACGAGCCACCGCGGATGCGAGTACGTGAGCGCCAGCGCGTCGATGGGATCCGGTCGCGGCGTGCCGGGTTCCGCTCGCGGGACGGGGGGGAACGGGATCGCTTCGCGCTCGCGGTCGACGCGGCGCAGCACGGCGTTCACCAGCTTGCTCGCCCCGAGTCCGTGCCGGCGCTTCGCGAGCTCCACCGACTGCGCGATGGCTGCGTACGGCGGAACGCTGCGCATGAACAGCAGCTGATACACGCCGAGTCGCAGGATGTCGGTGAGATCCGGGTCGAGGCGCGCGAGCCCGCCTCGCACGCGTTCCGACAACGCGGCGTCGAGCCATGCACGCCGCCGCAGCATCCCGTACAACAGCTCCTGCGTCCAACGGCGATCCCGAGCGTCGAGCGATTCGACGCGTCTTTCGAATGACGTGTCCAGCAATTCGCCGGCCCGGAGGTCGGCGCACACGTCGGCGGTCGCGACACGCGCGTCAGTGACGCCGCCGCGCGCAGCAGTAGCCGGACCGGCGTGGTGTCCGCCGTCTTCCGTCATGACAGCATCCCGGTGAATGGAGAAGACGGTACGGCGACCGCGAGGCACATGGCCGCCGCCACGCGCGCGGGATGAGAGGCCGCGGCGAATCCCAGGCTCATCAGAGTTCCATCCACACTCTGCTCCATCGTCAGGCATGCATCGGAGGCAGTGCCGACACCGGCAGCGACGATCACCGGCGCCGACAGGCGATGCTTGATGGTGGGGATGGCGAAGGGATTCAGCAACCCGAGTCGCGAACCAATTGCCGCCGCGACGCCCGCGGGAATGGCCCGTAGATGGCCGTTTCGCATGATGGTAGCCGTCTCGCTACCGACCTCCGGGGGCGCCATGGGCGGAAAGATAGTCGATGACGGCTGCCCCGGCATCGCTCGCATGCCACACGCCGCGAATGACCGCGACGCCGTACGCGCCCGCGGCGCGAAGTGCGGGAACGTGTTCGGGCCGCACGCCACCGATCGCGATCACCGGAACCGGATGTGTCATCGTGAGACGCTCGATGAAGGCGATGCCACGCCCTGCGTGTGCGGCGTGCGACTCGGTCTCGAACACGTGCCCGGCGACGAGCCACCGCGCACCAGCCTCGACTGCGGCCGCGGCGTCCTCGGGCGACTGCACGCTCGCGCCCAGCGGTATTGCGGGGACGGCGTGACGCGCATCGGCCGGCGACATCGAGCGTGACGTGAGCTGAACGCCCCGCGCGCCCGACGTCAGCGCGACGTCCGCGCGGTCGTTGATGATGACCCATGCGCCCGTCTCGTTCTGCAGCTCCACGAGCCGACAGGCGAGTTCGTGAAGCGCTCGGCCGCCGAGTCGCTGGACGCGCAAGTGAACGGCGACACGCGCGCCGCCGGCGTTCATGACGCGGTTCGCGCGGGCGAGGAACTCGGCACGCATCACGATCTCGTCGCTCGTGACGGCGTGCAGGATGGGGATAGGCGACGCCTCAGGCGTCGTGGCCGGCCCAGTCAACGCGTCAGGCGCCGAGCCGGTCGCCGACATGAATTCCGCGACCGCGGGCGAGCTCCGCGATGCTGAGGCGTCGCTTTCCGGCCGGCTGTGCGTCGATGATGCGGACGAGTCCATTGCCGGTCGCGACGACGCCGCCCTCGTCATCGATGGCGACCACGATGCCCGGCGCCGCATCGTCCGCGTTCACGCCCGGTGTGTGCGGCCACGGACGCGCGCCGAACAGCTTCATCTCGGCCCCGCGAAGCGTTGTGAACGCCCCCGGTTTCGGGTCGAATGCGCGGACTGCGCACGCGATATCCGACGCCGGACGCGACCAGTCGAGGCGCGCGTCCTCTCGCTCGATCTTCGGCGCGAACGTCGCGGCCGCGTCGTCCTGCGGCCGCTCGGTCGCCTCGCCGATGTCGATCAGCGACAGCGCTTCGATGAGCGCGAGCGCGCCGAGCTCCGAGAGTCGAAGCTGCAGCTCGCCGTACGTCTCGTCATGCAGAATGGGCGTCGGGACCTGCACGAGAATTGGGCCCGCATCGAGGCGCGTGACCATCCGCATGATCGTGATGCCGGTCTCGGTCTGTCCCGCGCGAATGGCCGCCTGGATCGGCGCCGCGCCGCGCCATTGCGGGAGCAGCGACGCGTGGATGTTCAGCGTGCCGAGCTTCGGAAGGTCGATGACGTCGCGCGGCAGGATGTGCCCGTAGGCAACGACGATCGAGATATCCGGTTCGAGCGCGCGAAGCTGGTCGATGAACTCCGGACCGCGTGGTTTCTCCGGTTGAAGCACCGCGATCGATTCTTCGACCGCGATCTGCTTGATGGGCGACGCGACGAGCGCCGAGCGCGATCGACCCTGCGGGCGGTCCGGCTGCGTGACGACGCCGATGACCTCGAACCCTTCTCCGAGCAACGCGCGCAGCGGCGGCGCCGCGAACTCCGGCGTCCCCCAGAAGAGGACCCTCATGGCCCCGTCAGAGCGCCTCCTCTCCGTGCCGACCGGCGATCTCGCCCGGCGGCAGCTTCCGAATGTTCTGCGGGAAGTCCTTCTTCATCGACTCCCACTTCGCGATCGCCGAGCGACGCTTGAGGAAGCTGAGGTAGTCGAGGAACAGCTTGCCGTGCAGATGATCGATCTCGTGCTGCAGACAGCGCGCGAGGAGGTCGGTCGCGTCGATCTCGAACGGCTGCCCGTCGCGGTTCAGGGCGCGAACAGTGACGCGCGACGCGCGATCGACGTCGCCAAAGATTTCGGGAATCGACAGACACCCTTCTTCACCGCGTGCCGAGCCTTCGGTGCGGATGATCTCGGGGTTCACGATGACGATCGGGTTGTCCTCGATGTCGATGACGGCGAGACGCTCCGGCCGCCCGACCTGCGGCGCCGCGAGCCCGATTCCCTTGGCGGCGTACATCGTCTCGAACATGTCATCCGTGAGGCGACGGAGCTCGTCCGTCATGCGATCGACGGGCGTCGTCTCCTGGCGGAGGATCGGAGAACCGTAGACGTGAATGTCGAGCAAAGACACGGGAACGGGTAACTGGGAGCTGGAGCAGCGCTGGTCGCTGAGTGCTCGGGCTGGTGGTTGGGTGACGCTGGTTGCGGCGCGGTCAGATGCGAATTCCGGACGCGATGCGCGGCTGATCGCGAAGCGTGCGGAATTCGAGTCTGACCCCTTGGCGAGAAAAGCTGTCCATGGTTAGCCGTTTGGCTGATCGCTATTTGGTCGCTGATGTTGCCGTCGCCGCCGGTTCCGCCGCCGTCAACACGCGCGCGATACGCCCGCGCTCCACCACCAGGCGCGATTCGTCCGACTTGATCGTTATGCGGTCGTCCATCGTCGCGCTCGGCTTGCCATCCTTCACGGTCTCCGAGATGTGCACGACCTTGCCGATGATCCCGCCGGACGTCACGACCTCGTCGCCACGCTTGAGATTCCGGAGGCGATCCTCGTGCTGGCGCCGCTGCTTCTGCTGCGGGCGGATCATCACGAAGTAGAAGATCGCGAAGATCGCCACGACCTGAAACACGAACGGCATGAGCGACGAACTGCCACCGCCCGTCGGGGCCTGGGCGAGCAGGGCGAACGCAGAGTATTCGATCATGGAACCGGTGCGGGTCGGGAGTGGTAGCGTGCGAGCCAGTCGCGGCTCCAGGCATCGAAGCTACCGTCGGCGATCGCGGCGCGCGCACGGCGCATCAGCGCGACGAGGAAATGTACATTGTGCAGCGAGACAAGGCGCAGCCCCAAAATCTCATCGGCGATGAAGAGGTGCCGGATGTACGCCCGGGAAAACCGGGTACAGGTGGAGCAGTCACACGTCTCGTCGAGCGGGCGCGGATCGAGCCGCAGCTCGGCACGCCGCACGTTGACTCGCCCGTCGGTCGTGAAAGCTGTGCCATTGCGGCCCATGCGGGTGGGCGCGACGCAGTCGAACATATCCACACCTCGCCGTACGCCCTCGACGAGGTCCTCGGGGAACCCGACGCCCATGAGGTACCGGGGTCGGTCGGCCGGAACCTCTTCGTTCACGACGTCGAGCATCCCATACATGTCGGGCTTCGCCTCGCCGACGGAGAGGCCGCCGATCCCGTACCCGAGCCAGTCGCCTTCGGACCGGATCGCGCGGGCGGCATGGCGCCGCAAGTCCGCATGAATTCCGCCCTGCACGATCGGAAACAGGGCCTGATCGTCGGGCATCGGGAATCGGGAATCGGGAATCGAATGGTCGGGAGCCCGGAGCGGGGAACCCGGAACCGGAGCTGACGGCTGCTCGCTCGGCTCCAAGCTCCGATTCCCGATTCCCGATTCCCGATTCCCGATGCGCTCGAATTCATCCCTGCAGCGGACCAACCAGCGGATACTGCGTTCGCTCGCGTCCCGCGCCGCTGCCTCCTCTGACTGCCCGGGGATCACGTGATCGAACTGCATGATCACGTCGGCGCCGAGGTTGCGCTCGATCTGCATGACCGACTCGGGGGTGAAGCGGTGCCGGGAGCCGTCGATGTGGCTGCGGAACTGGACGCCGTCCTCGTCGACCGTCCGCAACGACTCGAGCGAGAAGACCTGAAACCCGCCGGAGTCCGTGAGCATGGGACCGTTCCATGCCATGAAGCGGTGCACGCCGCCGAGCGCGCGCACGACCTCGTCGCCGGGGCGGAGATGGAGGTGATACGCATTCGCGAGCACCATCTGGCACCGCATCGCCGCGAGCTCGGCGGGGTCGAGCGCCTTCACGGTCGCGACCGTGCCGACGGCCATGAAGGCTGGCGTCTCGACGGGTCCGTGAGGCGTGGCGAACACGCCGGCGCGCGCGGCGCCGTCGGTCGCGAGACGGTCGAACGTGAAGCTCACGCGTCGCTCATCGCGGCAGCACTTCGAGCGTCGACACCGCGGCGTTCGGCGCGCAGCTGAACCCCAGGCGCACGCGTCGTGTGGCGGTGGCTGTGCCGGTGGCGCGAAGCGAATCGACCTTGAGCTGCGCGGCGACGGTGCCGAACATGCCATCGAGCATCTCGTCGCCGGTCGATGAGAGCAGCTCCGCGCGCGTAACCGCTCCGCTCGTGTCGGTTTGAATCGTTAGGCGCACGTCGCCCCGTTCCGGTTTGTTCGCCGCGAGCCGCTCGGGACACTGCACGCGCAGGTACTGATCGAGCGTCTGTGTGGCGCCCTCGGCGTCGAAGCGCGGGTTGCGCGGATCGGGGAGGTAATAGTGCGTGACGGTGGAGACGCACGCGGTTGCGAGGACCGCCATTCCGAGCGCAGCGAGGAATCGCAGTCGCCCCGGTCGAGAGCTCGAGCCCTCCGCCAGGAACCCCGCGATTCCTCGCCTTCGGCTCGGAATGACGAACCTAGACCACCACCATCGCGTCGCCATACGAATAGAACCGGTAATCTGCCTCGAGCGCCGTGCGGTATGCGCGCATCGTGAGATCGTACCCGGCGAATGCGGCGACGAGCATGATGAGCGTCGAGCGCGGAAGATGAAAGTTCGTGATGAGTTTGTCTACCGCGCGAAAGCGGTACGGCGGCCGAATGAAGATGCGCGTGTCACCGCTCGTCGGCGTGAACGTGCCGTCGTCGCGAGCGGCGGTCTCGAGTGTGCGCACCGACGTGGTGCCGACTGCCCAGATGCGCCCACCGCGCGCTCGTGTGTCGTTCAACGTCCGCGCCGCAGCATCGTCGATGCTGAACCACTCCTCGTGCATCACGTGGTCGGCGGGATCGTCGGTCTCGACGGGCTTGAACGTGCCCGCGCCGACGTGGAGCACGAGATTGGCCCGGCGCACGCCATTCGCCGCCATCCGATCGAGCAGCTCGGGTGTGAAGTGCAGCCCCGCTGTCGGTGCGGCGACCGAACCCGGCTCGCGCGCGTAGACCGTCTGGTAGCGCTCCGCGTCGGCCGCCTCGTCGCCGCGAGCGATATACGGCGGCAGCGGTACGTGACCGAATCGCTCGATGGCGTCGGCGACGTCGAGCGATGTGCGCAGTCGGACGATGCGTGACCGGCGGTCGGTTACCTCGAGAATGTCGACGTCGAGCTCCGGGCTCACGTTGAGCGTGCGTCCCGGCTTGAGTTTTCCGCCGGGATGCACGAGTGCCTCGAAGCGGTCGCCGCCAAGGGGACGGAGGAGAAAGACTTCACCTTTCCCGCCCGACTCTCGTGTACCCAGCAAGCGCGCACGCAGCACGCGTGTGGTGTTGAGCGCGAGCGCATCGCCCGGCCGGATCAGTGACGACAGGTCCGCGAACGTCGCGTGATCGATGCGCCCGCTCGCGCGGTCCACCACCATGAGTCGGCTCGCGTCGCGTCGTGCCGCCGGCACCTGCGCGATGCGCTCGGGGGGGAGCGCGAAGTCGTAATCCGCCGTGCGAGTGCCGTCGGGGTGTGCAGTCACGCCACCAAAGGTAATGGAGCCTCGGTTGGCCCTCGCGGTCTGGCGACCGTCAGGGCGCGGGCGGTAACGTCTGGTTGGCCACCTCTCGAGCGTTTCACATGGACGCCGCGGCACGCGCAGTGGCGGCACACATCGCCGATCGATACGAGATCGAGCGCGAGCTCGGACGTGGTGGTATGGCCACCGTCTACCTCGCCCGGGATCTTCGCCACGATCGCCGCGTAGCGGTGAAGGTCATGCGCCCGGAGGTCTCGGCGTCGGTGGGCATCGAGCGCTTCCTCCGCGAGGTGCGCGTAGCGGCGGCGTTGAATCACGCGCACATCCTCGCGCTCCACGACTCCGGACGATTCGCTCTCACGCCGCCGCAGCCGGGGGCCGACGGCGAGCCGCATGGTGAAGTCCTGTATTACGTCATGCCGTACGTGGACGGCGAGTCGTTGCGTGATCGCCTGCGCCGCGAAGGGGCCCTGCCGATCCTGGACGCGCTCCGGATCGCGAGCGAGGTCGCCGACGCCCTCGCATTCGCGCACGCGCACGGCGTGATCCATCGCGACGTCAAGCCGGAGAACATCCTGCTCGCGGGCTCGAACGCGGCCTCGCCTCGGCGGTGGCACGCCCTGGTGGCGGACTTCGGCATCGCGCGGCTCGTCGGTGAGGGAGCGACGGCGCTCACGGCGACGGGAGCCTCCGTGGGGACGCCCGCCTACATGAGTCCGGAGCAGGCAACCAGCGAGCGCGTGATCGATGCCCGGAGCGACGTGTACTCGTTAGGGTGCGTGCTGTACGAGATGCTCGTCGGGGAACCGCCGTTCACGGGACCCACGGCGTCGGCGGTCATCGCGCGCCATCTCACCGCCCCGACCCCGTCGATCCGGACGGTGCGTCCGAGCGTGTCTCCCGAGCTCGAGACCGTCGTCCAGCAGGCGCTCGCCAAGGTACCGGCGGACCGGACGCCTGATGCGGAGACGTTCAAGGCGGCGGTCGATCGCGTCCGCTCGCGCGTGGAGCACGAGAGCGGAGCTTCGAGCGCGCCGAGCATCGCTCCCGCTGCCCGTGCGCCAGATGCGCGCGGCTCGGGATCGATGCACGCGGTACGACGACGTTGGCTCGGCGCCGCGACCGCCGCCGTGGCCGTGGCGTTAGGCGCGTACACCTACGTCGCCATGGCATCCGGCCGGGCCGACAAGGCCGCGCCGTCGCTGCTCCGAACTGATCCGGATTCTCTGCCGCTCGACCGCCGTCGCGTTGCGGTCGTGCCGCTTCGCTTCGTCGGCGACTCCACCGCGGCGTACGTCGCGGACGCGTCCACCGACGAGCTCACCTCCGCGTTGTCGCGTGTCGGTGGGTTGCGCGTCCTGGCGCGATCGTCCGTTCAGTCGGTCGTCGATCGCGGCACGTCGGCCGCGGAGGCCGGGCGGATGCTCGGGGCCGGTGCGGTCGTCGAGGGAACTTTCCGCGTTCGCGCGGACTCGGTCGAGTACGATGTCGCGCTCGTGGATGCGATCTCCGGCGAGAGTCTATGGTCGACCCACTTCACTCGTCGCTCGCGCGACCTCGCCGGTATCCAGGACTCCGTGGCGGCGGCAATTGCGACGCGCCTGGGCTCGCGCGGCGACGCGACGGCATCGTCGGCCCGCGTACATGGCCCGGCTCACGACGCGTATCTGCGCGGCCTCTACTTCGAGCGCCGCGCGGGCCAGGCGCAGGCTGAGCGGGCCCTCCAGGACTCGGCCGTGCACTACTTCGAGCGTGCACTGGCGGACGATCCGGGCCTCGCAGTAGCGCACGCGGCCATCGCGGGCATCTACTACCGGCGATACTTCAACGTCGACCCGAGCCCGACCTGGGAAGAGCGCGCGTTCGTGGCGATCGAGAAGGCCCTCGAGATCGATCCGAACCTCGCGGAAGCGTATCAGCAGAAGGGCAACCTGACGTGGACGCGCGACAAGGGATTTCCCCACGAAGCGGCGGCGAAGCTGCACCGAAAAGCGGCCGCGCTCAAACCGAGCCTGGTGGACCCGTACCAGTCACTCGGCTCGATCTACATGCATGTGGGGGTATTCGACCGGGCGCTGGCCGCGTTCGACACCGCGCTCGCGCTCGACCCCACGACGAGCTTCGTCCCGCCACGCGTCGCGCGAATTCACCTCTACCAGGGGAAGTACGAGCAAGCGCTTCGCGAATTCGATGCGCTGCCGGGGCGCCAACGCGCGCTCGAGACGGAACGCGCGCTGACGCTCAACTACCTCGGGCGCCGAGCGGAGGCGCTGGCCACGCTGGATAGCGCACTTCGGTCTCGCACGATTGCGCAGGCCCCTGTTCGCGCCTTCCACGCGGCTCGCGCGGTCGTGCTGGCATCGCTCGGGCGCCGTTCTGCGACCCTCGAGGCGATCGACCACGCGTTACGCGACGGCACCGAGGCGTCGCACTTTCACCACGCGGCGTACAGCATCGCGCAGGCGTACGCGCTGCTGGGGGAGCGCGACAGCGCGCTCGTGTACCTGCGCCGCACCGCCGCGGACGGTATGCCGTGCTACCCGCTCATTCGCGACGACCCCCATCTCCGCGCGCTGCGCGACGATCCGCGGTTCGTCCAGTTCATGAGCGACCTTCGCCAACGCTTCGAGCACCTGGCCCAAACGCTCGAATGAACGCCGGGCTCGCGGGTCATCGACCGTGACCTGACGAGCGCCTGACGTTCACTCGACCGTGGATCAGAACAGCGTCTGCTGGTTCGACTCGCTCGGCGGCGTGTACCCGAAGTGACGGTACGCGATGGCGGTCGCCATGCGGCCGCGGGGTGTCCGTTGCAGAAACCCGTTCTGCACGAGGAACGGCTCGTACACCTCTTCGATGGTGCTCGCGTCCTCACCGACCGCCGCGGCAATCGTGTTCACGCCCACCGGGCCGCCCTCGAACTTCTCGATGATCGACTTGAGTATGCGCGCGTCCATGTCATCGAGTCCGAACTGATCGACTTCGAGAAGCTGCAGCGCTTCGTGGGCGATGTCCCGCGTGATGGTGCCGTTGCCCTTCACCTGCGCGTAGTCGCGGACGCGCCGGAGCAGCCGGTTCGCGATGCGCGGCGTGCCGCGCGATCGGCGCGACAACTCGTGTGCGCCTTCCGGAACGATCGCGACCTTCAGCACTTCCGCCGTGCGATGCACGATCAGCTCGAGGTCCTCGGGAGGGTAATAATTGAGTCGCTGCTCGATGCCGAACCGCGCTCGCATTGGCGGCGTCAGCATACCGAGCCGAGTCGTGGCGCCGATGAGCGTGAACCGCTCGACGGGCATCGTGATCGTCTGCGCCTTCGGACCCTCGGACAATCGGATGTCGATCTTGTAGTCCTCCATCGCGGGATAGAGGAACTCCTCGATCACAGGGCGCAGGCGATGGATCTCGTCGATGAAGAGGATGTCGCCGGGCCGCATGTTCGTGAGCGTGCCGACGAGATCCCCGGGCTTCTCGAGAGCCGGTCCGGAGGTCGTGCGGATGTTCACTCCGAGCTCACGCGCGATGAGCTCCGCGAGCGTCGTTTTACCCAGCCCGGGCGGCCCGAAGAACAGCGTGTGGTCTAGCGGCTCGCGTCGGCTGAGAGCGGCGTCGATGTAGATCCGCAGGCTGTCTTTCACCTTCTGCTGCCCGATGAACTCGGCCAGGCGCTGCGGGCGGAGCGAGAGCTCTACGGGGCCTTCTTCGGCGAGCTCTTCGGGAGTCGTGACTTCGCGTGGTGACATCGTCTCAGGCGTCGGCGGTGAGCGTCCAATCTAACCGAAGAAACACCGGCCGTATATGGGGGTGCCCCCTCGCCCGTCGCCGTTACCTGGCCGGCGGGTTCCGGATGACCAGCTCGTCAAAATTGACGACGTAGCGCCACCAGTCGTTGAGACGACCATCGGCGTTCGTCCCCGGCGCTCTCGGTAGGCGAGCGAGCCACCAGCGCATGTATTCACGATGGTAGTCCGGACCGCCCCAGGTGGCCGCCGTTACGTGTTTGCGCGCGCCGGTCAGGTTCGGGTAGTGAAGCCAATCGTCCGCATCGCTCTCGACGACACGGGTGTTCGTGTAGTCGTAGTCCGCGGTTGCGTTAGGCGGGTAATGGCAGCTGCCGACGCCTGCCCGGCCGCTCGACTGGTGTGCGTTCGCGGCGAACCGCGCCCATGCCGTCGTCAGAGACTCGGCCTGCCAACCGCCGTACACCCGCGCCATGGTGGCTTCGACGCGATGGCAGAGGTTGTGAAGCATCTCCGCTACGCCACGCTCGCTGCTGAATCCCATGATCGCGAACGGACGTTGGCTCCGCACGCCTGCGAACGCGTCGCCGTTGATGTCGAATGCGCCGGGTCCAGCCATCGCCGACTCGAAGTAGCCGAAGTACGGTCCACCGAAGAGCCACACCTCATCGACCTGCCGGAGATCGACGAGTGGGATGATGCCGTACCTCGTGATCACAGCCTCGTAATCGAGACCGTCGGGCTCGTGGCACTGCGCGTTGTTCGCGATGCACGCCGAGTAGCTCGCGGGCGTGTACTGGAACCCGTCGCGCTTTCGCGGGAACTCGCGCAAGGTGCGCCACTCGACGACGTCGAAGCGCATGCGGTTCCCGCTGGTGTGGGCGACGTCGCGCGCATACTCCGCGGCGAGCTCGCGTGGGTTCTGCCACCCGAACGCCTGGTGCATCGGGCGGCGGCTGCTGTCGGGGATGACCGGGTCGAAGTCCAGCACGAGCACGCGCACCGGCGGCGTGTCGGTGCCGCCGCTGGACGCACCCGGCGCGGTTTCATCCAGCCCGGAACGGCGCGAGGCCGCGCGCGGCGTGCAGAGAAGGAACAGGGTGGCGATGATTCCGCCCATGACCGCCACGGCTGCCACCGACCGCCCCAGCTTCGCCACGGCCTGCCGCCTAACGCCTCACGCCGCCGTTACACGCGGGCCGTGAGCCCCGACAACCGCTCCGCGGCCTGGTCGAGCGTCTCCTGCTTCTTGCAGAACGCGAACCGGATCATCGACTTCCCGCGGCCGGCGTCCGCGTGATAGAAGCTCGAGCCGGGAACGCCAGCCACGCCTACCTCCGCCGCCATCCACTTCGCGAACGCCGTGTCATCCTTGTCGCTCAGCCCGGAGAAGTCCGCGAGCACGTAATACGCGCCTTCGGGCGTCGAGAACGTGAAGCCGGCTTCGGCGAGCACGGGGAGCAGCGCGTCGCGACGCGCGCGGTAGTCGAGCGACAGGTGGTTGTAGTAGTCCGGGTCGAACGCCATCCCGACTGCGGCCGCGGCCTGAAGCGGCGCCGGCGCGCCGACCGTGAGAAAGTCGTGGACCTTGCGAATCGCCACGCTCTCCCGCTCGGGCGCGATCGCGTAGCCGAGCCGCCAGCCGGTGCAGCTGAACGTCTTGGAGAGGCCGGAGATCGTGACGGTGCGCTCGCGCATGCCGGGCCACGTGGCGAGCACGTGGTGCCCGCCCGCATAACGAATGTGTTCGTAGATCTCGTCGGTAATCGCCCACACGTCATGCTCGATGCACAGCTCGGCGATGAAGCCGATCTCCTCGCGCGTGAGCACGCGCCCGGTCGGGTTGTGCGGCGTGTTGACGATGATTGCCTTCGTTTTCGCGTTGAACGCCGCCCGCAGCACTTCGGGATCGAACGTCCAGTTCGGCGGCTCGAGTGCGACGTAGCGCGGC
>Ga0075420_100000332_pt1 | contig 35972 bp, 36 predicted proteins | sample SoiMetdeltSBSDD4_FD_75296 | JGI IMG/M metagenome (GOLD analysis project Ga0075420, IMG submission 75296) | Bulk soil microbial communities from a Populus tree surrounding site in Tennessee, USA - Soil MetaG P. deltoides SBSDD4 | ecosystem: Environmental > Terrestrial > Soil > Tree plantation...
GTCGATCCGGATCATCGAGTCCTCGTCGCCGAAGAGGAACTCGGCGAGCGTCCGCGCGAGCTCCGTCTTGCCGACGCCGGAGGGCCCGAGGAAGATGAACGAGCCGGTCGGGCGCTTGGGATCCTTGAGCCCAGCGCGCGAGCGGCGGATCGCCTTCGAGATGACGTTGACGGCGGCCTCCTGGCCGATGACGCGCTTGTGGAGCTCCTCCTCCATCCGCATCAGCTTCGCCGTCTCGGCCTCGGTCAGCTTGAAGACGGGGATCCCGGTCCACATCGAGACGATGTCGGCGATCTCCTCCTCGCCGATCGCGGGGCGCTCACCCTCGTCCTCGCCGGCCTCCCAGGCCTCCTCGAGCTCGCGCTTCTTGTTCGTCAGGCGGCGCTCCTGATCACGCAGGTTGGCGGCCTTCTCGAACTCCTGCGCCTCGATCGAGGACTCCTTGGCGCGACGGGTCTCCTCGATCTCGTCCTCGAGCTCGCGGTAGACCGGCGGCGATGTCATCGACTTGATCCGCATCCGTGACGCGGCCTCGTCGATCAGGTCGATCGCCTTGTCGGGCAGGAAGCGATCGGAGATGTAGCGGTCGGCGAGCTCGGCGGCTGCCTCGAGCGCCTCGTCGGTGATCTCGACCTTGTGGTGCTGTTCGTAGCGATCGCGCAGGCCCTTGAGGATCTGCACCGTCTCCTCGATCGACGGCGGCTCGACGCGGATCTGCTGGAAGCGGCGCTCGAGCGCGCTGTCGCGCTCGAGGTACTTGCGGAACTCGTCGAGCGTCGTCGCACCGATCGTCTGCAGCTCGCCGCGCGCGAGCGCGGGCTTGAGGATCGACGCGGCGTCGATCGCACCCTCGGCGGCGCCGGCGCCGACGAGATTGTGGATCTCGTCGATGAACAGGATGATGTCGCCGCGCTGGGTGATCTCCTTCATCACCTTCTTCAGGCGCTCCTCGAACTCGCCGCGGTACTTCGAGCCGGCGACGAGCGCCGCCAGGTCAAGCGTGTAGATCTGCTTGTTCTTCAGCAGCTCGGGGACCTCGCCCGCGGTGATCCGCGACGCCAGCCCCTCGACGACGGCGGTCTTGCCGACGCCGGGCTCGCCGATCAGGATCGGGTTGTTCTTCGTCCGCCGCGAGAGGATCTGCATGATCCGCTCGATCTCGGTCTCGCGCCCGACGACGGGGTCGAGCTTGCCCTCGGCCGCCAGCTTCGTCAGGTTGCGACCGAACTGGTCGAGCAGCTTCGACGACTTCTTGCCCTCGGTCCCGGCGCCGCCGGCGCCCGCTCCGGCACCCGCGCCACTGCCGCCCTGGCGGCGACCGCCGGGGCCCGACAGCATGCGGATGACCTCGTTGCGAATCTTCTCCGAATCGGCGTCGAAGTCGAGCAGGATCCGTGCGGCGACGCCCTCGTTCTCGCGCACCAGGCCGAGCAGGATGTGCTCCGTGCCGATGTAGTTGTGGCCGAGGCTCAGCGCCTCGCGCAGCGCGAGCTCGAGCACCTTCTTCGCACGCGGGGTGAACGGGATCTGGCCGCTCGTGACCTCTTCGCCGGAGCCGACGATCCGGACGACCTGGGCGCGCACGCGCTCGACGGTGATGTCGAGCGACTCCAGCACTCGTGCCGCGAGGCCCTCTTCCTCGCGCAGCAGCCCGAGCAGGATGTGCTCGGTGCCGATGTAATTGTGCTTGAGCGTTCGCGCCTCCTCCTGGGCGAGAACGACGACCTGGCGGGCCCGTTCTGTGAATCGCTCGAACATTGCGCTACGTCCTTCCTGCCTGGCGGCACAGCATCAGGGGTGGGGCTATCGCCCGGTCACTCACAGTATTCGGTCGGGAGGACCGTACGGATGAGTGCTCGGGGGTCGAGGGTGGCAGGCCATGAAGCATTCTACCAGTGGGTTCCGTTCCACTTGCGGCACGAAACACGCCAGAACGGCAGGTGGAGCGGGGTCGTGCGCCAGGCTGGCGCGCACGGCCCCGTCACCGCCACGGCGGCAGGAGGACGCCACCACCGATGACGCGTCTTCCGGCCCTAGGGGGAATCCCCAATGGCGCCGCGCGGGACGACCGGCGAAGGTGACCGCATGAACGACGCGATCACCGTCAACGCTCCCGGCTCACGGCTCGAGCGACCGCTGCAGGGCAGGCTCGTCACCGGTGTCTGCGCCGGCCTCGCGCGCCACTTCGGCATCGACGTGACGCTCGTGCGCATCGTCGTCGTCGTGGCGTCCTTCCTCGGCGGCGCCGGCGTCATCCTCTACGTGGCCGCGACGCTGCTCGTCCCCGAGGAGGGCCAGGAGCAGCCGCTGCTCCGAGGCGCGCCGCGCCGCGGGCGCTCGCAGCTGCTGCTGGGAGCCGCGCTCGTCGCGATCGGCGCCGCGAACGTCCTCGGCGACGTCGGGCTCGGCTTCGGCGGACACACGCTGTGGGGCGCCGTGATGCTCGCGGTCGGTGCCTTCTTCCTGATGCGCACGCAGGAGCTGCGCGACGGGATCGGCGACGACGCCGGCGCTCGCCGGGACGAGCCGGCGACCGCGGCGGGCGATCCGCCGGCGGCCGCGCAGCACGCCGCTCCGCACGACACGGCGGCGACGGTCGCGGTGGAGAAGCCCCAGCGACGCGGCGCGCGGCGCGCGACCCTGATCGTGCTCGGCGGCGTGCTCGTCGCGACAGCTGCTGCCGTGGCGCTGCTGGCGACGCTCGCGGACGATGCCAGCTGGCAGGCGATCGCCGGCTCCGCGGTGCTCGTCGCCGGCTCCGGGATCGCGGCCGGATCGCTGCTCGGCGCCTCGCCGTGGCTCCTCGCCCCGGTCCTGCTCGCGACCGCGGGCGCGATGGCCCTGCAGTCCTCCGACGTCGATCTCGGGGGCGGGATCGGCACGCGCGCCTACCGGCCCGTCGCGGCGGCCGACGTCCCCGACCGCTACCACCTCGGGATCGGCGAGCTCAACGTCGACCTGCGCGACACGGCGCTGCCACGCGGACGGACGGTGGTCCACGCCAAGCTCGGCATCGGCGACCTCGCCGTGCGCGTGCCGCGCGGCGCGAGCGTGCGCGTCGTCGCCCACGCCGGCGCGGGCGAGATCCGCCTGCTCGGCGATCTCCACGACGGCTCGAGCGTCGACGCCGCCGCATCGGTCTCCGGACCGAGCACGCGAACGGTCGTGATCGACGCTGACGTCGGCTTCGGCGCGATCGATGTCGTCGCCGCCGACAGCCCCCTGCCCAACGACGACCACGACTGGAGCCGGCGATGAGCCGCCTACGACCGACGACGCTGACGGGCGGCCTCTGCGTCGCCGTGCTCGGCCTCTGGATGCTGCTCGACGACGCCGGCGTGGTCGGCATGTCACTGGCGGCGATCGGGCCCGCGCTGCTCGCGACGATCGGGCTGACGCTGCTGGTCAGCGGCCTGACACGGCGCGAGTAGGCTCGCGCTGATGCGGAGCGCCGGGACGACGATCGCGCGGCGCGGTCACCTACCTGCCCGAGCCGGCGACGACGCCGTCGTCGCCGGTGTCTGCGCCGGGCTTGCGCCGGCGTTCGGCGTCGACGCGATCGTGCTGCGAATCGCCTTCCTCGCGCTGGCGGCGGCCGGCGGCACCGGCCTCGCGCTGTATGCGATCGCCGCGATCGCGATGCCGTCGCCGCGGCGCGGCGAGGCGGCCCGAGCACCGCGCAGGCGCCGCATCCCGGGCTGGCGCGAGACGGCCGGCGTCGGCCTGCTGGTGCTGAGCCTGCTGCTCGCGCTGCGCGCGCTCGGGCTGTGGTTCTCCGACATCGTCGTCTGGCCCGTCGTGCTGACGGCGAGCGGGCTGACGCTGCTGTGGCGTCAGAGCACGATCCGCCTTCAGGGGTTCGGCTCGCGCACGCTCATCGGCATCGCGCTGATCGTCGGCGGCGGCGCCGCGTTTCTGTCGGCGACCGACTCGATCGGCGGCCTGCGCCACATCGTCGTCGCCGCCGGCGTCGTCTTCGTCGGGACGGTGCTGGTGTTCGGGCCGTGGTGGCTGCGCCTGAGCCAGGCGCTGACGGCCGAGCGGACGATGCGGATCGTCTCCCAGGAGCGAGCCGAGGTCGCCGCGCACCTGCACGACTCGGTACTGCAGACGCTCGCGCTGATCCAGCGCCACGCCTCGGACCCGCGATCGGTCGCGCAGCTCGCACGGCGCCAGGAGCGCGAGCTGCGCGCATGGCTCAACGACGAGCGCCCGGACGGCGCCGCCACCAGCCTGAACGCGGCGCTGCGCGACGCCGCGGCGGAGATCGAGACGCTGCACCACGTCCCGGTCGAGGTGGTCGTCGTCGGCGATCGCGCGCTCGACGAGCCCACGACGGCCGTCGTCGCGGCAGCGCGCGAGGCGATGGCGAACGCGGCGCGGTTCTCCGGCGCCGACCGCGTCGACGTCTACGCCGAGGCCGGCGAGCAGCGGACCGAGGTCTACGTCCGCGACCGCGGCGCCGGCTTCGACCGTGCTGCCGTCCCCGACGACCGGCGCGGGCTGCGCGAGTCGATCGAGGGCCGGATGGCGCGGCACGGCGGCAGCGCCACGATCGTCAGCGCCCCCGGCGCCGGGACCGAGGTCGAGCTCGTGCTGGAGGTCTCGCGGTGAGCGTTCCCCGTGTCGTGATCGTCGACGACCACCAGCTGTTCCGCGCGGGCGTGCGCGGCGAGCTCGCGGGCCGCGTCGACGTCGTCGCCGACGCCGGCTCGGTCGCCGAGGCGATCGACACGATCGGCCGCGAGCGTCCCGACGTCGTCCTCGTCGACGTCCACATGCCCGACGGCGGCGGGGTCGCCGTGATCGAGGCGCTGCGCGAGAAGCTGCCCGGTGTTCGCTTCCTGGCACTGTCGGTCTCCGACGCTCCGGCGGACGTGATCGCCGTGATCCGCGCCGGTGCCCGCGGCTACGTGACCAAGACGATCTCCGGCGAGGAGCTCGCCGACGCGGTGCGACGCGTCGCGGCAGGCGACGCCGTCTTCTCGCCGCTGCTCGCCGGCTTCGTCCTCGACGCCTTCCGCGACGAGCCGAACGGCGGCGGTCGCGATCGCGCCGGCGACCCCGACGTCGATCAGCTCACGGCGCGCGAGCTCGAGGTGCTGCGGCATCTCGCGCGTGGCTATCTCTACAAGGAGATCGCGCTGCGGCTCGGGATCAGCGTCAAGACCGTCGAGGCCCACGTCGGCGCCGTGCTGCGCAAGCTGCAGCTGTCGAATCGCCACCAGCTGAGCCGCTGGGCGATAGACAGGAAACTGGACTGACGGGCCGGGACCAGCTCGGCGCGAAGGATCGTCGTCGCTGGCCAGGACGCAGGGAGCGACGTGTGCTCTGCACACGAGCGGCCGAGGACACCGCCAGCGGCGGCGGGACGAGCGCCTAGCTGGTGCCGGGGTCGCGGAGCGCCGGGAACAGCACGACGTCGCGGATCGAGCTCGAGCCGGTCAGCACCATCGTCAGGCGATCGATGCCGAGCCCGAGCCCGGCCGTCGGCGGCATCCCCAGCTCGAGCGCCTCGACGAAGACCTCGTCGTAGGGCTGCGCCTCGTCGTCACCGGCGGCCGAGTAGCGCGCCTGCGCCTCGAAGCGCGCCCGCTGCTCGTCGGGATCGTTGAGCTCGCTGAAGGCGTTGGCGATCTCCATCCCGTTGCAGAACGCCTCGAAGCGCTCGACGAGGCCGTCCTCGGTGCGGTGGCGCTTGGCGAACGGCGACAGCTCGACCGGGTAGTCGGTGATGAACGTCGGCTGCACGATGCCGGGCTCGACGAACGCCGACAGCAGGTCGTCGACGAGTTGCGGCCAGGTCCGCCCTTCGGTCTCCATGCGATCGCCGATCGCGGCGGCGAGCGCCACGTGGTCGCCGTGCGCGCGCACGTCGACGCCGGTCTGCTCGAGGATCGCGTCACGCAGCGTGACCCGCCGCCACGGCGTCGCGAAGTCGAGCTCGCCGTCGTATCCGATCGCCGCGGCGGCGGCCGCGACGCAGCGCTCGAGCCGGTCCATGGCGTCGCCGTAGTCGGCGTATGCCTCGTACCACTCGAGCATCGTGAACTCGGGGTTGTGCTTTGTCGAGAGGCCCTCGTTGCGGAAGTCCTTGCCGAGCTCGTAGACGCGCTCGAGGCCGCCGACGATGCAGCGCTTGAGGTACAGCTCGGTGGCGATCCGCAGGTACATCGTCTGGTCGAGCGCGTTGAAGTGCGTGACGAACGGGCGCGCCAGGGCGCCGCCGTAGAGCGGCTGCAACACCGGCGTCTCGACCTCGAGGAAGCCCTCGCCGTCGAGGTAGCCGCGGACCGCGGCGATGATCTTCGCGCGGGCGACGAAGATCGCCCGCGTCTGCTCGTTGGCGATCAGGTCGAGCTCGCGCCGGCGCAGACGCAGCTCGACGTCCTGCAGCCCGTGATGCTTGTCAGGCGGCGGCCGCAGCGACTTGGCGAGCACCGCGTAGTCGTCGATGCGCAGCGAGAGCTCGCCGCGCTTGGACCGGAACACGGCGCCGTCGACGCCGACGAGGTCGCCGAGGTCGAGCGCCAGCAACCGCTGCATCCGTTCCTTGCCGAGGACGTCCGCGCGCGCCTGGAGCTGGATCCGCCCTGAGCGGTCGACGAGGTCGAGAAACGCCATCTTGCCCTGGCCGCGGCGCGCCGCGAGCCGGCCGGCGACGCGGTAGGAGCGCTCGGTCTCCTCGCCGTCTCCGAGATCGGCGTGCTCGGCCTGGATCGTCGCGATCGCGACGACACCCGGGTAGTCGTGCGGAAACGGGTCGATTCCGTCGGCGCGCAGCCGCTCGAGCTTCGCGCGGCGGGTCGCGAGCAGGTCCGAGTGCTCGGGCTCCGGCGCGTCGCTCATGGCGCGAGCCTAGAGGCCGACGTCGATCTTGGTGATCTTGAGCTTGCGGGCGGGGCCCTTGGGCACCGGCACCGAGACGATGTCGTTGCGCTTGTGGCCGAGCAGCGCGCGGCCGACGGGCGACTCGTTCGACAGCTTCGACTCGGCCGGGTTGGCCTCGGCCGAGCCGACGATCGTGAACTTCTGCGAGTTGCCCGTCTTCTCGTCCTTGACATGGACGGTCGAGCCGATGCCGGCGACGTCGGTCGGAACCTCGCTGGCGTCGATCACCGTCGCGGAACGCAGGCGGTCCTCGATCTGCGCGATCCGCTGCTCGAGGTTCGCCTGCTCGTTCTTGGCGTCGTCGTACTCGGAGTTCTCCGTGATGTCGCCACCGGACTCGCGCGCCTCCTTGATCCGAAGCGCGACCTCACGCCGCTTCTCGGTCGAGAGAAGCTCGAGCTCTTCGGTCAGCTTCTGCAAGCCTTCAGGGGTGAGGATGACGTCTCTGGGCATACGGGAGGCGGCATGCTAGCAACGCCGCCGGGTTGCTCCCAGATGCCTTTCCGGACGGCCGGTGACGACCAACGCGGGCCGGAGTCCGCAGGCCTGCGTGCGCCTACGCCGCCGCGAGAAGCGGCCCGCTGTCGCGTACCCGCGACAGCGCGTGCTCGATCGAGTCGCTGCGGAGCAGCTCGGCGTTGAGCTCCTTTGCCGAGGCGCCGGCGATGCCGAGGCGCTCGACGTACCAGGGGTAGGCCTTGCGCAGCCAGCCGGTCGCCCGTGCTTCGCCGAGGTGCTCGACGGCGCGCTCGGTCAGCCACGTCAGCTCGGCGACGACCTCGTCGGCCGACGGCTCGCTGTCGCGGAGCCCGAGCAGGCGCTCGAACAGCCACGGGTTGCCAAGGCTGCCGCGCGCGAGCATCACCGCGGCAGCGCCGGTGCGCTCGTAGGCATCCGCGACCTGCTCGGCGCTACGCAGCCCACCGGTGAGGATCACCGGTGCGTCGAGCGTCTCGACGAGCCGCGCCGCCAGCTCGTAGTCGGGCACGCCCTTGTGGTGGACCGCGGCGCTGCGCGGGTGAAAGGCGATCGCGGCGACGCCGGCCTCGTCGACGAGCCGGTGCGCGAGCGCGAAGCCGTCGGTCTCCCCCGGCCGCTGGCCCGACCGCAGCTTGACGGTGACCGGAAGGCCGCTGCCCTCGGCCGCCGCCCGTGCCACCGCGACGGCGGTGTCGGGGTCCTTGATCAGCGCCGCGCCGGCGCCGGTCTTGCAGACCTTCGGGACGGGACAGCCCATGTTGAGGTCGATCACGTCGGCGCCGGCGGCGGCGACGACCTCGGCCGCCGAGCGCATCACCCCGGGGTCCTGGCCGAAGAGCTGGATCGAGATCGGTGCCGGCGGGACCGCATCGCGCTCGTCGGGATGGATCCGCAGCAGCTCGGTCATCGTCTTCGCGTTGCGATGATGGATCGCGAAGCTCGAGACCATCTCCGAGACGGCCATCCCAGCTCCGTAGCGGCGCGCCTGCAGACGCACGAACCATGTGCCGATCCCCGCCAGCGGCGCGAGCAGCACGCGGTTGGGGACCTCGTGAGGGCCCAGGCGCCAGGCGTCGGTCAGCCGCTCGGGCATCGCCTCACGGTACCCACCGGCGGCCGTGGGCCCGCGATTCAGCCGGCGATGGAGCGCTCGTGCAGGAGCCGCAGGCCCTTGAGCGTGAGGAAGTCGTCGACCTGCTCGATCGCACCGGGCTCCGTGAAGGGAACGATGTGCCGGGCCATGCCGCCGGTCGCGATCGCCCGGGTCGGTGCGCCGAGCTCGGCGCGCAGGCGCCGCAGCACACCCTCGACCTGCCCCGCGTAGCCGTAGACGATGCCGGCGCGGATCGCGTCGACGGTCGACTTGCCGATCAGCGCCCGCGGCTCGGCGATATCGATCTTCGGCAGCTTCGCGCCGTGCTCGGTCAGCGCGTCGAGCGAGATGCCGACGCCGGGGCTGATGATCCCCCCGAGGTACTCGCCGGCGGCGGAGACGACGTCGTAGGTGACGGCGGTGCCGAAGTCGATCGCGACACACGGTCCGCCGAGCTGGGCGTAGGCCGCGACGGCGTTGACGATCCGGTCGGCGCCGAGCTCGCGCGGGTTGTCGATCCTGATCGGCATCCCGGTCTTGAGCCCGGGGCCGACGACCGCCGGCTCGTGGCCGAGGTACCGGCGCCCCATCTCGAGCCACTCCGGCACCAGCTGCGGCACGGTCGAGGAGACGATCGAGGCCTCGAGGTCGGCGAGGCCGATGCCGCGCAGCTCGAGCAGGTTGCGCAGCGCGGCGCCGAGCTCGTCGGCGGTCGACTCGCGAACGGTGGCGAAGCGCCAGTGCTCGACGAGCTGATCCCCGTTCCAGGTGCCGAAGTGCGTCTGGGTGTTGCCGACGTCGACCGCGAGGAGCACGGCGCCATTATGGTCGCAGCAGCGGTGGGCCGGCGAACCGGACGCCTTCGTCGACGGGCAACGCCGCGAGCCGATCGGCGAGCCGGAGGCCGTTCGGGAGCACCAGATCGGGATCGAGCTCGAGCAGCGGCACGAGCACGAAGCGCCGCGAGCCGACCTGCTCGTGCGGCAGCGTCAGGCGCTCCGAGCCGTGCACGAGGTCACCGAGCAGCAGAACGTCGACGTCGATCGGCCGCGGTGCATGGCGCCGTGCCGCAGCGTCGCGGCCGAGCTCGCGCTCGACGTCCTTGCACGCGTCGAGCAGCAGCTCGGGCCCGAGCTCGGTCTCGATCCGCACGCAGGCGTTGAGGAACGCGGGCTGGTCGAGGATCTCGCCGACGGGATCGGTGTCGTAGACCGACGACGACGCCGTCACCTCGACGTTCCGGCGGCCGAGCGCGGCGACCGCTGCCTCGAGCATCTCGCGGCGATCACCGACGTTCGAGCCGAGGCCGAGGTAGCCGACCACGATCGCCCGTCAGTCGACGTCGACGTCGCGCCAGAGCTCGACCGAGACCTCTTCGACCGACAGCGGGATCGGCGGCTCCGGCTTGGCACAGCGGACCATCACGCGGTCGGCCTCGAAGTCCGCGAGCAGGCGATCTGCGATCGCCGCGCAGAGGCGCTCCAGGGTCCGGTAGGACCGCTGCTGAGCGACGAGCGCGACCGTCTGGCAGACCTCGGCGTAGTCGACGGTGTCGTCGACCATGTCGGTGACCGTGGCGTCGACCTCACCGACCTCGAGCCGCAGGTCGACGACGAGCCGCTGGCCGATCTCGCGCTCGGCCTCTGAGACGCCGTGATGCGTGTACAGCGACAGCCCGTTGACCTCGATCACGACCTCGGTCTGCGCATCCTCGTCGTCAAAGGCGTCGTCGTCGCGCGTACCGTGGTCGTCGGGGTCTTCCGGGGTCATCGCGCCCGCAACGTAGCAGCGGCCACCGCGAGCGCGTCCCGCGTCTCGGAGACGTCGTGGACGCGGAAGACCGACGCTCCGCGCTCGAGCGCGAGCACGTTCGTCGCGACGGTGCCGATCAACCGCTGGTGGGGGTCGTCACGGCCGCTGATCTTCGCCAGGAACGACTTCCTCGAGGTGCCGATGACGACCGGGCGCCCGATCGCGACGATCTCGTCGAGCCGGCGCAGCAGCACGAGGTTGTGATCGATGCTCTTGCCGAAGCCGATGCCGGGATCGAGCTGCACCCGGTGCTCGTCGATGCCCGCGGCGACCGCCGCGGCGAGCCGCTCCTCGAGGAACGCCTTGACCTCCGAGACGACGTCGTCGTAGCGCGGATCGGCCTGCATCGTCCGCGGCTCTCCACGCATGTGCATCAAACAGCAGTCGCACTCCGCGTCGGCGACGAGCCCCGCGAGCTCGGGCTCCGCGCGAAACGCCGTGACGTCGTTGACGTAGCTCGCGCCGGCGACCAGCGCCGCCTCGGCGACGACGCGCTTGGAGGTGTCGACGCTGATCTGCGCGCCGGCGTCGCGCAGCCCCTCGATGACCGGCACGACGCGGCGCAGCTCCTCGTCCTCGGCGACGGGTGCCGAGCCCGGCCGCGTCGACTCGCCGCCGACGTCGACGATCGACGCGCCGCGCGCGATCAGCTCGCGTCCGTGCGCGATCGCCGCCCCGCGCTCGAACCACTCACCACCGTCGGAGAACGAATCGGGCGTGACGTTGAGAACCCCCATGATCCGCCACGACTCCATCGCGCCGACGCTAGCGCGTCGTGAAACCTCGGGCCGCCTCGTTGCGTTGCTCGGGCATGCGCCTTCGACTGCTCGCCTCCACGCTCGCCTGCGCCGTGCTGCTGCCCGTGGCGGCCGCCCACGCAGCACCACCCTCCAACGACGCCCGCAACGCGGCCCAGCCGCTGGCGGCACTGCCAGCGACGGTGACCGGGACGACGGCCGGTGCCACGAGCGAGGGGCTCGCGGAGCCGCCGCAGCGCTGCGGCCCGGCCGGCGGTTCGGTCTGGTATTCGATCACGCCGGCGGTCAGCGGGCGGATCGCGGTCACCGCGCAGGCGGCCGGCGATCTCGATCTCGTCGTCGACGTCGCTCGCCGCGTCCGCTCGCAGACCGTCGCGGTCAGCTGCGATGTCTCCGACGCCACCGGCCTCGGGGCGACCGACTTCGACGCCACCAAGGGCGAGACGTACCTCGTCCGCGTCAGCCAGCGACCGAACTCCGTTGCCGGCACGTTCGCCCTCCGCGTGTCGGCGCCGATCGCCCCGGCGACGCCGCCGGGCAGCAGGCTTCCCTCAGCGGGCGCGACGCGCACGCTCGCCCGGGTCGCCAACCCCGATGACGCCTGGGCGTTCAGCATGCGGGCCGGGCGGACCTACCGGATCCATCTCTCGGGGCGCAAGGGCCGATGCGATGTCCGCGGCACGCTCGTCGCGCCGGGCACGACGACGTTTGACGGCCGGTCGTTGCGCCGGCTGGCCTGCGGCGGCTACCTCCTCTACACCCCGGGCGCCGGCGAGGGCGGGCGCTACTCGATGCTCGTCCGCGCTTCGTCGTTCGCGCGCGGAAGCCAGACCTACCACCTGCAGGTGGCGCCGGCCGACAGCGACGACACGGCCCCGGCGCTGGCGATCGCGAACCACCGGCGAATCCGCGGCGGGCTCCAGGGCAGCCGGATCGACGTCGTCGACCTGTATCGCTTCGAGGTCACGAGCCGGAGCGTGACGTTCCTCCACCTCGCCGGCGGCGCCGGCGGCTTCTCGCTGCAGCTGCTCGACGACGGCGGCCGGGTCCTGGCCACCGGGCGCGACGCGATCCATCGCGGCACCCGCCAGGGGCGCTACTTCGTCGCCGTCCGGGCGAACGGCAACGCGTCCGGCCGCTACACGCTGACGCGCGCGAGCCGCGTGATCACCCACACGACGGTCGGCCTCAGCGGCGGCGCCGGCGGCTTGACGGCGACCGCGACGACCAGCCCCGCGAACGCGGGTGCCTACGACATCACGTTCGAGCGCTTCGACCCGCTCGCCGGCTGGCTGTTCGCCAAGCGCATCCGCGTCCGCGGCTCAGGCGGAACGGCGAGCGCCCGCTGGACGCCTCCGGGCGTCGGCCGCTACCGCGCCCGAGCGAGCTACCTCGGCACCCGCGACGCCGCCGCCAGCAACTCGGGCACAGCGTCGATCCGAGTCGGGTAGCGGTCCCATGGCCAACCGTCAGTTGGCCTGTTCTCAGGAGCTAGGCGAGTTCCGGCTTGTCGGGGACTTCGAGGCTGCGAGCCTCAGCCCCAGCCAGCCCGGGACGCGGCAGCGGGCGCGGGGCCTCGCGACCGACGCGGTCGGTCGCGGGCTCCGGCGGCGGCGGCGGCGGGAGCTCCTCGGAGCCGAAGACCTCGATCTCGGACTTGCCCTCGAGCAGCGCCTCAAACTGGTCCTTCTCGATCGTCTCGCGCTTGAGCAGCAGTTCGCTGATCACCTTCAGCGACTCGCGCCGCTCTTCGAGGATCGTGCGGGCGCGCTGGTGGGCGTTCTCGACGATGCGGCGGATCTCGTCGTCGATCTCGCGCGCGATCTCGTCCGAGTAGTCGGGCTCGGAGGAGAACTCGCGGCCGAGGAACGGCTGGCCGTGGTCGTGGCCGAAGACGCGCGGGCCGAGCCGGTCGGACATGCCGTAGCGCATGACCATCGCCTTCGCCGTTGCCGTGACCTTCTCGATGTCGTTGGAGGCGCCGGTGGTGATCTCCTCGAAGACCAGCTCCTCCGCGGCGCGGCCACCGAGCGTCATCGCCATCGTGTCGATCAGCTCCGCGCGCGTGGTCAGGAACTTGTCCTCCTGCGGCAGCGAGATCGTGTAGCCGAGCGCCTGGCCACGGCTGATGATCGAGATCTTGTGGACCGGATCGGCGTGCTCGAGGTAATGGCCGACGATCGCGTGGCCCATCTCGTGGTACGCCGTGATCAGGCGTTCCTTCTGGCTCATCACCCGCGTCTTCTTCTCGGGCCCGGCGATCACGCGCATGATCCCCTCTTCGAGCTCGACCTGCGTGATCTCGCGCTTGCCCGTCCGAGCGGCGAGCAGCGCCGCCTCGTTGACGAGGTTCGAGAGGTCGGCGCCGGTGAAGCCCGGGGTCTGTCCCGCGAGCGTGTCGACGTCGATGTCCTTCGCCAGCGGCTTGCCGCGCGTGTGGACCTCGAGGATCTTGGCGCGGCCCTTGCGATCCGGGCGATCGACGACGATCTGACGGTCGAAGCGGCCGGGGCGCAGCAGCGCCGGGTCGAGGATGTCGGGCCGGTTCGTGGCGGCGATGAGGATGATGTTGTCCTTCATCTCGAAGCCGTCCATCTCGACGAGCAGCTGGTTGAGCGTCTGCTCACGCTCGTCATGGCCACCGCCGAGGCCGGCGCCGCGATGGCGGCCGACGGCGTCGATCTCGTCCATGAAGATGATGCAGGGAGAGTTCTGCTTCGCCTGCTCGAAGAGGTCACGCACGCGCGAGGCGCCGACGCCGACGAACATCTCGACGAAGTCCGAGCCGGAGATCGAGAAGAACGGCACTCCCGCCTCGCCTGCGACGGCACGGGCGAGCAGCGTCTTGCCGGTGCCCGGCGGGCCGTAGAGCAGCACGCCCTTGGGGATCCGAGCGCCGAGCGCCTGGAACTTCTTCGGGTTCTCGAGGAACTCCTTGATCTCGTGCAGTTCTTCGACGGCCTCGTCGACGCCGGCGACGTCGCGGAAGCTGATCTTCGGCGAGTCGACCGACATCCGCTTGGCGCGCGACTTGCCGAACGACATCACCTTCGAACCGCCGCCCTGGACCTGGTTCATCAGGAACATCCAGAAGGCGATGAAGATGAAGATCGGCAGGATGTACGTCAGCAGCCCCAGCCAGGCGCTCGACTTCTTGCCCTGCACGTCGTAGTTGTTGAGACGTGACGGCGAGTCGTTCTTCGCAGCCTTGAGATCGTTGATCAGCTGCGACGCGTACTGATCCGGGTAGCCGACCTCGTACTTCTTCTTGTCGGTCTTCGTGACCTCGATCGTGTTGTCCTTGGTCTTGACGTCGACCTCGGACACCTGGCCGCTCGCGAGCTGCTGCTGGAAGTCACCGAACTGCGGCTTCTCCGTCTGCGGGCCCGGGCTGATCAGCTTCTGCGCGAAGAAGGCGAGCACGACCACGATCAGGATCGGGAACGCTGCGCTCTTGAAGAACCTGCTCATAAGGGAATTTCCCATGCCTACGGGACGAACCAGCGTACCAGGGTGCCACGGCGGTTTGCCGGGCATCCACTGCTGTCACTGCATCTCAGGCACATGCTTCAACGCGGCGACATACGGCAGGTTGCGGTGCTTCTCGTCGTGATCGAGCCCGTAGCCGACGACGAAGCGATTCGGGATCTCGAAGCCGACGTAGCGCGCCTGCAGTTCGACCTCACGCCGCGCGGGCTTCGTCAGCAGCGCGCAGACCTCGACGGAGGCGGGCTCACGCGCGTTGAGGTTGCGCAACAGGTACTGGAGCGTCAGGCCGCTGTCGACGATGTCCTCGACGATCAGCACGTGGCGTCCCTCGATCGCGGCGTCGAGGTCCTTGAGGATCCGCACGACGCCGCTCGACTGCGTCACGGAGCCGTACGAGGCGACCGCCATGAAGTCGACCTCACAGGGAATCGAGATCTCGCGCATCAGATCCGAGAGGAAGAAGATCGCCCCCTTGAGCACGCCGACGAGCAGCGGGTCGCGACCTTCGTAGTCGGCCGAGATCCTTGCGCCGAGCTCGGCGACCTTGCGACGCAGCTCGTCGGGTTGGACGAGGATCTCGCCGATCGCGGGGTCACGCATGGACGCGGAAGCTCAGCACACCGCGGCGAACGATGGCGCGCGCCCCGTCGCCGATGTCGAGCATCGCGTCGTCGGCGAGGCCGACGACGTCCTCGTAGCGGCTCGCCGCACGCGGGCACAGGTCGCCCGTCGCTCGCTCCGCCAGCCGGCGAACGACGAGCCGGCCGAGCGCGGGCGGCAGCACTCGCAGGTGAGCGATCCCGATGCGGTCGCCGGCGTCGTCATCGTCGCCGGTCTCGCCAAGCACGAAGTCGACCATCTCGTCGAGCACGTCGGCCTCGTCACGAAGGACCTGCGCCGCGCGGACGATGTTGCGCTCCGCGGCGGGATGGATCGCCTCGAGCGCCGGCATCAGCGCGCCGCGGACGCGGCCGCGTGCGTAGGCGTCGGTGTCGTTGCTCTCGTCGTCGACCCATCCGAGGCCGCGCGTGCGGCAGTGCGCCGCGGTGTCGCCGCGGCTGAAGCCCAGCAGCGGCCGGACCAGCCGGCCGTCGCGGGTGGCCATGCCCAGCAGCGCGCGCCGCGACGGCGACGACGCCAGCCGGTAGAGGATCGTCTCGGCCTGGTCGGTCATCGTGTGTCCGGCGGCAAGCACGGCGCCGCGTCGCTCGGCGAGCCGGGCGCCGACGGCGTAGCGGACGTCGCGCGCCCACGCCTGGACGTTGCCGGCGCCGTCCGGCCTAGTCGCGCGCTCGACGGTCAGCTCGACCCCCAGCCGCGCGCACAGTGACCGGCAGTGCGCTTCCTCGGCACCGGCGTCGGGCCGCAGTCCGTAGTTGACGTGCAGTGCGGTCGCCGCGCCGAGCCGCGCGGCGCAATCGAGGAGACAGACCGAGTCGCGCCCGCCGCTGAGCAGGACGACGACCGGCGCGCCGTCGGCGAGCAGGCCGGTACCGCGCACGCGCTCGAGCAGGTCCATCGGATGAACCTACTCCGCTGCGCGCGTCGGGCGCACGACGCAGATGCGGCGGGCTCCGATGGAGTCCCGCCGCTCGCGGGCAGCACGGCCCGCCTGTGGGCCCGCGGCGCTCGTCGTCCGGACGGCGGCGCCTCGCGAACGGTGTGACCCGCTCACTTCGTGGCCTGCTGAGAACAGTGGTACTCCTCGCGGCGAGCCGCGTCAAGCGCCGGGCCGAAGATCGTCGCCCGGCCGCTCCTAGCCACGGCGGCGTAGGGTCCGCGACCGCCTCATGACGACGCCGATCCACATCCATCCGACCGCCGAGCTGGCGCCACGAGTGCTGCTTCCGGGCGATCCGGGCCGCGCACTCCAATTGGCGCAGTCGCTGCTCGAGGAGCCGCGGATGTTCAACCACAACCGCGGCCTCTGGGGCTACACCGGCGCAGCGGTCGCTGACGGAGTGCCGCTGACGATCCAGAGCACCGGCATGGGCGGCCCGAGCGCGGCGATCGTCGTCGAGGAGCTCGCCGACCTCGGTGCCGAGCGGGTCGTGCGCGTCGGCACCTGTGGCGCGATCGCCGGCGGCCTCGAGCTTGGTGATCTCGTGGCGGTGTCGCACGCGCTCTCGGCCGACGGTGCCAGCCGCGCCCTCGGCGCGGCTGATCCGGTCGCCGCCGACGCCGGGCTGACCGCGGCACTGCACGGCGACCATCGCGGCATCGCCGTGACGACCGACCTCTTCTATGACCCGCGCGCGGCGAGCAACCACGCGGGCTGGGTCGCCGCGGGAGCGATCGTGATCGAGATGGAGGCCGCCGCGGTGCTCGCCGTGGCCCAGCGCCGCGGGTTGCGCGCCGGCTGCCTCCTGGCGGTGACCGACCTGCTCACCGGCGACGCACGCCGCCGGATCGACGGCGACGGCTACCTCAGCGCTGGCGAGCGCCTGGGCCGGACGGCTGTCGCCGCGCTCGTGCCGGAGTAGCCGCGGGCTTCCTCGCGGCGGGCTTCTTCGCCGCGGGCTTCGATGCCGCGCGGCGCGCGGCCTTCGCGGGCTGGGCCACGGGCGGTCGTGACTCGGCGAGCGTCGCGACGGCGCCGGCGATCCGCTCCAGCTGCTGCTCGATCGCGCTCAGCCGGGCGTCGAGGTCGCCGTTGGCGACGAGCGCCGCCAGACGCTCGTCGAGGCGGTCGACCCCGTCCTCGAGCCCCTCCATTCGCAGCGACACGGAGCGGATCCGCCGCGTCAGCCGTTCGATGTCCGACGCCGACGGGATGTTCAGCGCTGCAAGCGCGACCTCCTGCGCCTGCGCGGCCCGCTCTCGGGCACCGAAGGCGCGCTCGAGCAGCGTCCGCATGAGCGGGTGCTCGCCGAGCTCCTGAACGAGCCGCGCGACCGCGTCCTCGCTCTCGCGCGCGATGCGATCGGCGAAGCTCTCGTTCGACTCGTCGGCCATAGGTTCACGGTACCCAGGCGCCGCCCGGCTGACGCCGGTCGGTCGATCACTCGGTGCGGGCACGGCTCGTCGCTCAGTCGCCGGCCCAGCGCGCGGCGCGCTTGCCGAGAAACGCCGAGATGCCCTCGCCGGCGTCGCCCGTCCGCGTGATCTCCGCGAACCGGGTGCGCTCCGCCGCGAGCCCCGCGACGAGTTCATCGTCGCTCCCGAGCTGCCGGATCGCGTCGACCGCGAGCGGCGCCTGCGCCGCCAGCCGGCGCGCCCAGGCGAGCGCCGTGTCGAGCAGCTCGTGGTCCGGCACGACGCGGTTGACGAGGCCGAAGGCGTGCGCGTCGTCTGCGAGCAGGGCGTCGCCGAGCAGGTTCAGCTCCAGCGCCCTGCCGGCACCGACCAGCCTCGGCAGCCGCTGCGTCCCGCCCCAGCCGGGGATGATCCCGAGCTTGATCTCGGGTTGCGCGAAGACGGCCGACTTGGCGGCGATCCGCACGTCGCAGGCCATCACCAGCTCGTTGCCGCCACCGAACGCCAGCGCGTTGACGGCGGCGATCGTCACCGGGCCGCCGCCGCCGAGGCCGTCGAACAGCGCGTGCGCGTCCTCGACGAGCGCGGCGAGCGCCGCCTCGTCGAGCTGGGAAAAGGCCTTGATGTCGGCGCCGGCGCTGAACGCCAGCGGTGATGACGATGCGATCACGAGCGCACGCACGCCGGCCGTCGCGGCACGCTCCCTGACAGTCGCGAGATCGCCGATCACCGCCGGCGAGATCGAGTTCAGCTGCCCGTTCGACAGCCACGCGATGGCGACGTCGCCGCGCGTCTCGAGCTTGACCGTGTCGGCCTGCTCGCCCGCGTCGGGACGCGCGTAGGCGTAGAAACCCTGCCCCGAGGCGACGCCGAGCCGGCCCTGGGCGACGAGCCTCCGCAGCGTCGTCGGCGGCGCGAAGCGCTCGCCGTGGATCGCCTCGAGCGCCTCGAGCCGTTCGAGCACGACGTCGAGCCCGGTGACGTCGGCCTTGAGGAACGGCGGCAGCAGACCGCGGCGCGGATCGAGTCCGGCGCCGGCCATCAGCCCGAGATCGATCTCGCGCATCGTCGAGATGCCCTCTTCCAGCACCAGGCACGCCTCGACGAGCGTCTTCAGCGTCATCAGCTCTGCCAGCTCGGCGCCGTCGACGTCGCCGTCACCCTCGGGCAGCGATGCCTCGCCGTCGGCGAAGAAGCCGCCGCCCGTCTTGGCGCCCAGCCTGCCGGCGGCGACGAGCTCGACCATCCCGCGGTGCACGTACATGCGGTCGCCGTAGGACGCCTCGAGGTGATCGGCGAGGTGCATCACGGTGTCGAGCCCGAGCAGGTCGACGAGCAGGTACGGCGGCATCGGGCTGATGCCGGCCGCCGCGATCGCCTCGTCGACGGCGGCGATCGAGAGCCGCCGCCGCTCCTGCGCGCGCCAGATCTCGGCGATCCCCGAGACGAGGATCCTGTTGACGACGAAGCCCGGCGCGTCGGCGCAGACGATCGGCTGCTTGCGCAGTGCCTGGGCGAAGCGAAACGCGGCGGCGACGGTGTCACGTGACGTCTCGTCGCCGCGAACGACCTCGATCAGCGGCATCACCGACGCCGGGTAGAAGAAGTGGAAGCCGACCACCTTGTCGGGCCGCACGGTCGCGTCGCCGATCTCGGTGATCGACAGCCCCGACGTGTTCGACGCGAGGATCGCGTGGCCCGGCGTGACGGCGTCGAGCTCAGCGAAGACGGCCTGCTTGATCTCGAGCCGCTCGGGCACCGCCTCGATCACGAAGTCGACGTCGCCGAAGCCGTCGTAGGTGAGCGTGGGCGTGATCCTTGCGACGAGCTCGCCGCCGTCGGCGTCGGCCTGCTCTTGGGTCAGCTTGCCCTGCTCGACGCTGCGGCGGAGCCGCGTGGCGGTGACGTCGCGCGCGGTCGCGATGCCCGCGTCGAGCAGCTCCTGCGAGACATCCTTGAGCACGACGTCGTACCCCGCGGCGGCGATCGCCTGCGCGATCTGCCCGCCCATCGTCCCCGCCCCCACAACTGCTGCCTTGACGACGAACATGGTCGGACTCTATGCGCCCGCGCAGAGCGGTGAACGGGCCCCCGCAGCGGCCGCCGCGGAGACGGTCAAAGCGCGGCGTTCAGCTCCTCCAGCAGCGTCCGGAGCTGTCGGATCTTGGCCTTCCCGAGCTTCTCCGCCCACAGCGCCTCGGTCTCGGCGACGAACTCGCGGGCAATCGCGTAGAGCTCGTTGCCGCGGGCAGTCGAGCGAACCAGCTTGGCTCTGCGATCGCTCGGGTCTCGGGTGCGCTCGACGTAGCCGTGGCGCTCGAGATGAGCCACCAGCTCTGCCATCGACTGCTTCGTGATCTGCGCCCGCTCGGCGAGCACGCTGACACGCGTCCCTTCGTCGTCGAGGTACTGCATGACGTTGCCGTGCGGCGGCCGGACCTCGGGATGGCCCCGCTCCGCGAAGCGTCGGTGGAGATCCTCGCTCGCGATACGGAACGGCTCGCGCAGGAGCACGCCGAGGTTCTCGGGCCGGCGTCGTGCGGCAGTGTTGGGAAGGCGACTTGACATTGGACAGGCTTCCTGTCTACCCTACCCGATCACGAGAAGACAGGCAACCTGTCTTGATTGCCGAGACGAAGGGATGAGCCCGATGGAAGACCGAGTTGATGTCGGCGGCGACGTGATCGCCTTCCACGTGACAAGCGAGATGACCGCGGGCGCGCTGATCGCCTACGACGCCGTCTTCGCGCCTGGTGGAGGCCCACCGATGCTGCACCGCCACGATGCGTACGAGCTCTACCGGGTCGAGCGCGGTGAGCTCACGTTCTACGTCGAGGACGATGCCGGCGAGCCGGTCCGCGCCGTTGCCCGGCCCGGCTCCGTCGTCGCCATCCCCGGCGGCCGCGAGCACACCGTCCGCAACGAGTCACCCGCCGAGGCGCGTGCGTTCGCCGTCCTCGCCCCCGGGACCGAGATAGAACGGTTCGCGCGCGCGGCCGGGCAGCTGACGGCACACGGCGCAGCGTCGATGGACCAGGTTCTGGCGCTCGCCGCCGCGAGCGGGATCGAGATCACGCGCCCGATCCCCGAGGTGTCGCGATGACCGCGACCGCAGGCTCCTCCGGGCTGCAGCCGCTCGAGCCCTTGCGACGATCGTGGGCGGTGCTGCTCAAGAGCCGCAAGCGCGACGGCGATTGGGTCGGCACGCCGGTCAATCTGGTCGTCGACGGCGAGCGGGCGTATTTCGGTACCCCTGCGAAGAGCGCCAAGGTCAAGCGGCTGCGGAACTTCGACACCGTCGAGCTCGCTCCCTGCACGCTCCGCGGCCGGCCCACGGGAGCCGTGGTCGTCGCGCGAGCGCGCCTGCTGGACGACGAGGAGACGACCCGCGCGCTGGCGCATCTGCGACGCAAGCATCCGATCGTCTACCGCCTGCTCGTGCCCGTCGAGCTGCGACTGAAGCGGACACACGGCGTGTACTACGAGCTCGACCGGTTCGAGCCCGCGAGCTGACGGAACGTGACCGGGCCGGGCACCCGGAGCGACCGCTAGGCGACCGCGAAGGCGATGCCGAGCACGAGATAGACGGCCAAGAGCTGGACGCCCTCATACCACGTCGACTCGCCCTCGTTGGTGACGTGGTTGGCGATCATGATCGCCAACAGGACGCCACCGAGCTCGAAGCCGTTGAACACCAGCGGCATCGGATGCGGGCCGAGCACGAACGAGAGCAACACGAGCACCGGCGCGACGAACAACGCGATCTGCGCGCTCGAGCCGATCGCGATGTTGACCGCGAGGTCCATCTTGTCCTTGCGCGCGACGAGCACGGCAACCCAGTGCTCGGCGGCGTTGCCGACGATCGCGATCACGATCGCGCCGACGAAGAACTCGCTCAGGCCGATGCCCTCCGCGGCCTCTGAGATCGAGCCGACGAGGATCTCCGACATCACGCCGACGGCGACGCCGGCGAGCGCGAGCATGCCGACGGACTTGCGCACCGTCCACGGCTCTCCCTCGTGCGCGTCGCCCTCGACGGCCGGGTTGAAGAGGCTGCGATGGGTCTTCAGCGAGAACAGCAGGCCGGCCGCGTAGGAGGCGATCAGCACCAGCGCGACCGCCAGCGAGAGCCACTCGATCGTCGAGTCGTAGTTGACGATCTCGGCGCCTGGCGACGGCAGCCCGCGGCCCTCGACGAGCTCGAAGATCGCCGGCATCGTCATCGCCACGCCGGCGAGCAGCAGCATCGACGACTGCGCGCTCGCCGCGGTACGGCTGAAGTACTGGCGGTCGCGGCCGAGACCGCCGACGAACATCGACGCGCCGAGGACAAGCAGGACGTTGCCGAGGATCGAACCGACGAGCGACGCCTTGACGACCTCGTGCAGCCCCGACTCGAGCGCGAAGACGGCGATGATCAGCTCCGGCGCGTTGCCGAACGTGACGTTCAGCAGGCCGCCGATGCCCGGTCCCGACCGCGCGGCGAGCTCCTCGGTCGCGCGGCCCATCAGCGCCGCCGTCGGGATCACTCCCGCAGCCGAGGTGAAGAAGATCGCCGTCGCGGGTGCACCGGCGAGGTCGAGCACGATCGCGAGTGGGATGAACGGCACCAGCAGATAAGGCCAGCCGTTGCTGCTGCGGAGGAACTTCGTCATGCGAGGGAGGCGGCGAGCGCCTGAGCCGCGAGCGTCATCGTGAGGCCGGCATCGCGGCGCGCATCGGTCGTGGCATCGGCGCCGAACCGTACCAGCGGCCCAAGCGCACCCGGCGTGCTCGGCGCGTGCTCGGCGTCGCGGGCCCGGGGTAGCATCGGGCGATGGTCGCCGCCCGCAACGCGCTCGCCCGGCTTGCGCGAGCATGGCGATCGCTGGCGCCGGAGCAGCGGCCGGCCGCGCTCGCCGCCGCGGGGCTGCTCGTGTCGATGTTCCTTCCCTGGTACGAGAAGAGCGTCTGCGCTGTCGTCGACAAGAAGGTCAACTGCGCCTCCGACGCGATCAGCGCCTTCGGCGTCGCCTCGTTCATCGAGGCGGCGATCTTCATCGTCGCCGTCGGCGTGCTCGTACTGCTGTTCTTTCGCGCCGAGCGGCGCGCCTTTCATCTACCCGGTGGTGACGGAACGATCGTGCTCGCGGCGGGGCTGTGGGCCGCGTTTCTGCTCTTCGTGCGCGTGTTCTCCAGGCCGAGCGTGCCGGGTGACGGCAGCACGGTCGGGATCCAGTGGGGGTTCTTCCTCGCCTTCCTCGCCGCCGGCGGACTCGCCTACGCGGGTTGGCGGATGCGGATCGTGGCGCGCGCCGAGCCGACGCAGGCGCAGGACCCGACGACCCGCGTCGACCCCGTCGCGGCCCTCGCCCCGACCACGGTGACCCCACGGCGGCCGCGCGCGACGGCACGCCGGCCCGCGGCCGGCCGCTCGTCCGGCGAGGACCGCACGCGGATCGCGGGACAGCTGTCGTTCGAGGAAGACGATGCGCCGCCCCCACCGAGCTGGGAAGAGCGTCCCGACTGGGACGATGCCCCGCCCCGCGGCAGTTGACCCTTGCGGATCCGATGAGTGAGTGTATACTCACTCATCGTGCCTGCACCCCGTACCCTGTCGACCGCCGAGGTTCGCCGCGAAGCCGTCCTGGCCGCGGCCGAGCGCGTGATCGCCCAGCGCGGCCTGCACGCCACACCGACGGCCGAGATCGCCCGCGTCGCCGGGATCTCGCAGGCCTATTTGTTCAAGCTCTTCGCGACCAAGGACGAGCTGCTGGTCGCTGCCGTCGAGCGGGCCCACGCGCGCATCCGCTCCGCGTTCGCCGAGGCGGCGGCGCGCGCGAGAGAGAGCGGCGACGATGTCCTGCCGGCGATGGGGCACGCCTACACCCAGCTGCTGGCCGACCGCGACCAGATCCTCGTTCAGCTGCACGCCCAGGCGGCGGCACCGACGATGCCCGCCGTCGGCGACGCGGCGCGCGCCTGCTTCGCCGAGCTCGTCGAGCTCGTCGAACGCGAGACCGGCGCGGACCCCGACGCCGTTCGCAGCTTCTTCGCCACCGGCATGCTGCTCAACGTGATGACCGCGCTCGACGCGGGCGCGAGCGACGAGCATTGGGCCGAGTTGCTGACCGCACGCCCGCGACCGCGATGACCGTTGTCCATTTCACCGACGAGTGAGTTAGTGCTCACACACTCCTCAGGAGATCCCGCACCATGAACCGCCAGGCCCGCTGGACGCTCGCGATCGTGTCGATCGCACTGTTGATGTCGACGCTCGACAACCTCGTCGTGACGACGGCGCTCCCCTCGATCCGCGTCGCGCTCGACGCGTCGGTCGAGTCGCTCGACTGGACCGTCAACGCGTACACGCTGTCGTTCGCGGTCTTCCTGCTCGCGGGGGCCGCCATGGGCGACCGCTTCGGGCGGCGGAGGATGTTCGTGATCGGACTGCTCCTGTTCACGGCCTCGAGCGCCGCGGCGGCGCTGTCGCCGTCGGTGGCGGCGCTGATCGCCGCGCGTGCGGTGCAGGGCGCGGGCGCGGCGGCGCTGCTGCCGCTGACGCTGACGCTGCTGAGCGAGGCCGTCAGCCCCGACCGGCGCGGGCTCGCGCTCGGCGTCTGGTCGGGCGTGTCGGGCCTCGGTGTCGCGCTCGGGCCGCTCGTCGGCGGGCTCGTGCTCGAGGGCGCCTCATGGCAGTGGATCTTCTGGATCAACGTCCCGATCGGTCTCGCGCTCGCGCCGCTCGCCCGCCGCAAGCTGGCCGAGTCGCACGGGCCCGATCGCCACCTCGACCTCCCCGGCCTGGCATCGGCCGGGCTCGGGTTGTTCGCGATCGTCTTCGCGATCATCCGCGCGCAGGCGCTCGGCTGGTCCTCGACGACCGTGATCGCATCGCTCGCGGCCGGGATGCTTCTGGTCGCCGGCTTCGTCGCCTGGGAGCTGCGCGCGCAGGAGCCGATGCTGCCGATGTCGATGTTCCGGTCGCGCGCCTTCGCAGCGACCAACGTCGTCTCGCTGGCGATGTTCTTCGGCGTCTTCGGGTCGATCTTCCTCCTCGCCCAGTTCTTCCAGGTCGCGCAGGGCCACTCGCCGCTCGAGGCCGGGCTGCTGACACTCCCCTGGACGTTGATGCCGATGTTCGTCGCACCGCTCGCCGGGCTGCTCAGCGATCGCATCGGGGCGCGCCCGCTGATGGCCTCGGGCCTCACGCTGCAAGCCGGCGCGGTCCTGTGGCTGGCCGAGGCGTCGACGCCGACCGCGTCCTTCGGAGAGGTCGTGGTGCCGCTGATGATGGGCGGCGTCGGCATGGCGCTGGTCTTCGCGCCGGCGGCAAACGCCGTCCTCGGCGCCGTGCCGCCGGAGCTCGTCGGCAAGGCCTCGGGCGCCACCAATGCGATTCGCGAGGTCGGCGGGGTGCTCGGTATCTCCGTGCTCAGCTCGATCTTTGCCGCGCACGGTTCGTACGCATCGCCGGCGGCGTTCGTCGACGGTCTGTCAGCGGCCGTGCCCGTCGGCGCGGCCGTCCTGGCAGCCGGAGCGCTCGCGGCACTGCTCGTCCCGCGCACCGGGCAGGCCGCGGAACGGGTCGAGCTGGAGGCCGCGACGGCCTAGCGACAGGCCTCGGCGTGCCTATCATCCGGTGACTGTGAGCACCGTTCCGGAGTCCGTCGAAGCAGTCGCCGATGGGCTTCGCGATGCCGGTTACCTGCCGGCCGAGTCAACGGCGCTGGTGGCCTTCCTCGCCGCCCGGCTCGGCAAGCCGATCCTCGTCGAGGGACCGGCCGGCGTCGGCAAGACCGAGCTCGCGAAAGCGCTCGCGCGCTATCTCGGCCGCGAGCTGATCCGGCTTCAGTGTTACGAAGGACTCGACGAGGCCAAGGCGCTCTACGAGTGGAACTACCGCAAGCAGCTGCTGCGGATCCAGACCGAGGGCGACGCCGGCTGGGAGCGTGTGCAGGACGACATCTTCAGCGCGGAGTTCCTGCTCGAGCGGCCACTGATGACGGCGATCTCGTCAGAACAGCCCGCCGTGCTGCTGATCGACGAGATCGACAAGACCGACCAGGAGTTCGAGGCGATGCTGTTGGAGGTCCTCTCGGACTTCCAGATCTCGATCCCGGAGCTGGGGACGATCCGCCCGCGCACGCACCCGATCGTCCTGCTGACGTCGAACAACACGCGCGAGCTGACCGAGGCGCTCAAGCGCCGCTGCCTGTACCTCTGGCTCGACTACCCCGCGCCGGAGCACGAGCTGGCGATCGTCAAGCTGCACACCCCCGAGCTGTCAGACACAATCGCCGCGAAGCTCGTCGAGATCGTCGCGATGGTGCGCGAGCTCGATCTCAAGAAGCCGCCGTCGATCGCCGAGTCGATCGACTGGGCTCGAGCGCTGGTCCTGCTGGGCGTCGACGAGATCGACCGCCAGGCGTTCACCGACACGCTGTCGCTGATCGTCAAGCACCGCACCGACCTCGATCTCGTCGCAGAGCGCGTCGGCGTGACGTTGGCGGCGCCCGTTGACGCTTCCTGAACAGCTGATCGCCTTCGGCGAGGAGCTGCGCGGCGAAGGCGTGGCCGTCGGCACGAGCGAGCTGCTCGACGCGTTCGCGGCACTCGACGAGGTGCGCTGGTCACAGCCGGCCGAGTTCCGCGGGGCGCTCGCGGCGACGCTCGCCAAGTCACGCGACGACCGGCGCGTCTTCGAGCTCGTCTTCGATCGCTTCTTCTTCCGCTCGGCCGAGCTCGCCGCCGTCGAGCTCGGCGTCCGCGAGCACGATGTCGGCGCTCCCGGCTCGGACGCCGACGACTCGCCCGCCTTCGACCTCGACGAGCTGCGCGAGAAGATCGCCGAGGCGCTGCGCGCCGGCGACGACGGCCAGATGCTCGACTTGGCGCGGCTGGCGATCGCCGCGTTCGGCCGCCAGGGCGAGGGCTCCGGCGTGATCGGCGTCGACGTCCAGCGCATCCGCCGCGCCCTCGGGCTGCGCCCCGATTCGCAGCCCCAGCCGCCCGGAGGCGATCCCTACCACGACGTCTCGCGCGAGATGCTCCGGCGCTTCGAGGCGATGCTGCGGCGCGAGCTCGAGCGGATGCAGATCGAGCGCACGGAGCAACTGCCACCGAAGCGCCCACTGCACGAGATCGACCGCGCGCTGCCGTCGGGCCCGCTCGAGGACCTCGCCGAGGTCCACCGCGTCGTCGCCCAGCTCAAGCGACGGCTGAAGACCCAGGGCGCCGAGCAGCGCGGGCGCAAACGCCGCTCGCACGTCGACATGCGGCGGACGCTGCGCGCGTCGCTCGCCTACGGCGGCGTGCCGGTCGACATCCACCTGCGCCCGGTGCGGCCGCGGCGGCCGGAGATCTACGTCCTCTGCGACGTCTCGACGTCGGTCTCGAGCGCCAGCGTCTTCTTCCTCTCGGTGCTGCACGCGCTACACGACTCGTTTCGCAAGATGCGGTCGTTCGTCTTCATCGAGCGGATCAGCGAGGTGACCGACGTGTTCGCCTCCGAGCGCGACTTCTCCGCCGTCAGCGACGCGATCGCCGCCGACGCGGGCGTCGCCGACGTCTCGGGCTATACGGACTACGGGCGCGTGTGGTCGGAGTTCCGCGAGCTGGTCGAGGACGATCTCGGCCCGCGCTCGACCGTGATCGTGCTCGGCGACGCGCGCACGAACGGGCGCGACGCGCGCACCGACATCTTCGCCCGCATCGCCGACAGCGCCGGGCGTACCTTCTGGCTGAACCCCGAGCCGCGCCTGTACTGGAACTACGGCGACTCGGTGATCGCCGCCTACGAGCAGCACTGCCGCGTCTTCGAGTGCTGGACGACGCAGCAGCTCGAGGACTTCGTCGACGCGCTCGCCCGCCCGTAGCCGCCGGCGTCACGGCACCTTCACCGTCGTCGTGCCGACGAGTATCCCTCGCCGCGCGTCCGGAGTCGCGAGCGGGTTCGGGGTCGGCGACTGCATGACGTAGCGAACGACGATCCGGTACGTACCGTGGAATCTCGGATACTCGTCGACGGTCAGGCGCACACGCGTTCCCGCGACGAGGTTGTGCGCGTAGTCCTGCGCGGTCCAGCCGTTGACGCCCTGCGGATGGACCTCGACCGTGTACGTGCTACGGCCGTCGACGACCGGCTCCCGTGCCAGGAAGCGCACGCGAATCCCGTCTCCGTCCGGGGCGTGGAACGCCGTCACGCGCGCGCGCACGTCCTCGACGTTCGGCTGCGGGATCGGCACGAAGCCCGCCTGCGCAAAGCACGACCCGCGCAGCGAGCTGGTCACCTTCACGCCACAGCTCCCGCGCGCATAGACGACGCGCGTGATCACCTGCGATCCCGGCGTCTGCGCCAGGTACGGCTCGGCCACACCGCGTAGGTTCAGCTTCGGATCCTTGTGATGAAAGCCGAACTCGCGCAGAACCGGCTTGATGTGCCGCTGGACGACGAGGTAGGCACCCACGCCACCCGCCGGCGTCATCGTGTGGCTCTCGCCGCCGGCCTTGTAGGTCAGCTGCTTGGCACCGGGGCCGAGCAGGCCGAAGTCGACCGTGCGGACGGGCTTCGCGCATGGCACGACCTGACCGTCGCGCCGGCGGTAGCTCGTCATCGGCTTGACCGTGTTCGTGAAGCACGTCGGAAACTGGCCGCCGCGCATGGCGTCGGTGTGCAGCGCGACGAATGCGTGACCGGCGCCGTCCTGGAGGAAGCAGCCGCCGAGCCCGCGCTCGACGAACCCCGGCCGGATCTCGTGGAAGACGTTGCCGTCGGTGATCTGCCCGAGCTTGCCCTGGTAGAGCCGGCCGACCTGCACGCAGGCGTATTTGCGATCGGTCTCCCAATAGCGCATCCCCCACGCCGGGCCGCCGTCGGGGTCGGCGACCTCCGCGAGCATCGTCACCGTGCCGGCGAGCGGGGCGCCCTGCTTGGTGCCGACGATCGGCGCGCCGCGCATGTACGGCACCGGGTCCCCCGTCGCCAGGATCGCCGTCGCCGCCCACGCGACGGCGCCGAGGCCGACGCTCAACAGCGCCGCGACGAGCGCGACCCTGCGCAGCCGCCGCACGGGCGGCGTGCGATCGACGGCGATCTGCCGCGAAGCGGCGGATACGAGCTCGTCGTGAAGACGTTCGAATGGTGCGTTGCCGGTCATCCGCGACCCTCTTCCAGTTGCGCTCTCAAGGTTGCGAGCCCGCGGCTGACCCGTTGCCGCACGACGCTCTCCGAGCACGCGAGCCGCTCGGCGATCTCGGCGTAGGCATCGCCGTCGACGTGGCGCGCGATCACCGCGGCGCGCTGGCTGCTCGGAAGGCGCTCGACCGCTTCGAGTGCCGGCGTGTCGGCGACGAGCTCGAGTGCTTCGACGTCCGCGTCGTCGAGCGTGATCGGCTCCATCGCCAGTGCCCTGCGCGCGCGATCGTCGACCTGCCGTTGGCGATAGGCCGCCGACAACGTGTGACGGGCCACCCCGAACAGCCAGGCACGGGCCGGCTCCGGACGCGGCACATAGCGCGGAACCGACCGAAGCGCGGCGGCAAACGTTTCGGCGGTGAGGTCGAACGCGACCTCCGACTCGAGCACGCGCCGCCGGAAGTAGCGGTGCACGGCGGGAACGTGACGGCGATAGAAGACGCCGAACGCCCGCGCATCCTCACGTGCGCGCACGAGCAGCTCCTCGTCGCTCAGGTGTTCGAGGTCCATCGCCCCTGTATGGGGCAAGGACCCACGAATGTGACGAAACACGTCTTCGCCACGCAGCCGTCGGCGACGTTATAGTCGGCGGCGACCAACAGGGGTGCTCGCGGAAGCGGGCTGAGATAGCGCCTTCGGACCCTGGCGCTGACCCTTTGAACCTGTGGGGTAATGCCCGCGGAGGGAGCGATGGAGAACGCGATCGAGCTGGCCGGTGTGACACGCCGCTTCGGCACGCTCACGGCGCTGGACGGCATCGACCTCCGCGTCGACCCGGGCACCGTCGTTGTCGTCGTCGGCCCCAGCGGCTGCGGCAAGTCGACGCTGCTCGAGCTCGTCTGCGGGCTGCAGACCGCGGACGCCGGAACGGTCACCGCGGCACCGGCGGTGCTGATGCCGCAGCGCGACCTGCTCCTGCCCTGGATGACGGCGCTCGACAACGCGGCGCTGGCCCTGCGGATCGCCGGCCGCAGCCGTGACGAGGCGCGCGACGAGGCGCGCCCGCTGTTCACGGCGCTCGGCCTCGGAGGCTTCGAGGACGCTCGTCCGTACGAGCTGTCGGGCGGCATGCGCCAGCGCGTCGCGTTCGCGCGCACGTTCCTCGCCGGCAAGCCCGTGCTGTGCCTCGACGAGCCGTTCGGGGCGCTGGACGCGATGACTCGCAGCGACATGCAGACATGGCTCGCCGACGCGCTCGCGCAGCAGCCGCGAACGGTGCTGCTGGTCACACACGACGTCGAGGAGGCGGCCGTGCTCGCCGACCGGATCGTCGTCCTCTCCCCCCGGCCGGGCCGGATCGTCGACGAGATCGACGTCGCCGTCGCCCGCCCGCGGATGGCGGTCGACGAGAGCGTCGTCGCGGCACGACGCCGCGCGCTGGAGGCGTTCGCGTGATCGGTGCCGTGCTGATCATCGCTGCGCTGCTCGGCGCCTGGGAGCTCTACGTCGACTCCGGCGGCGTCGACGACCTCGTCCTCGCGGCGCCGTCGCAGATCGCGCAGTCGCTGTGGGACGATCGCGGCCTCCTGGCCTCGAACCTCGGCGTGACGGCGCAGGAGGTCGGGCTCGGCTTGGTGGCCGCGCTCGCCCTCGGCCTGCTGCTCGCGTTCGCGATCCACTTCTCGCCGACGCTGCGGCGCGCGCTCTACCCGCTGATGGTCGGCTCGCAGGCGATCCCGATCCCGATCGTCGCTCCGCTGCTGGTCTTCTGGCTCGGCTTCGGGATCCTGCCGAAGATCGTGATCATCGCGCTGATCTGCTTCTTCCCCGTCGTCGTCGCGACGATCGGCGGGCTCGACCGCGTCGACCCCGAGCTGCGAAAGCTGATGCGCACGCTCGACGCCTCGCGCTGGCAGACGTTCCGCTTCACGGAGATGCCGACGGCGCTGCCCGCCGCGCTCTCGGGAACGCGGATCGCCGTCGCGGTCGCCGTGATCGCGGCGGTCTTCGCCGAGCAGTCCGGATCGACCAGCGGCCTCGGACGGCTGATCACCCAGGCCGGCTACAACCTTGACAGCCCGCGCGCGTATGCCGCCGTCGTGCTCCTCGCCGCCTTCGCGGTGGCCCTCTTCGCACTGCTCGGGCTGGCCGAGCGACACCTACTTCGACACCGACCAAGGGACCCGTCTCGATGATCCGCCGCACCCTCGCCGTCGTTCTCGCCCTGGCTGCCACGGCCGTGCTCGCCGCCTGCGGCGAGAAGAGTGAGCCGACCGCCGCCGCGCCGAAGCCGCAGCGCCTGTCGCTGATGCTCGACTACTTCCCCAACGCCGATCACGCGGGGATCTACGACGCGAAAGCCGACGGTGAGTTCCGCCGCGCCGGGCTCGACGTCACGATTCGCGTCCCGCAGGACCCGGCGCTGCCGCTGAAGCTGCTCGCGACCGGCAAGGTCGACGTCGCGATCTCCTACGAGCCGGAGCTGCTACTCGCCCGCGACAAGGGCAGCGACCTCGTTTCGATCGGCGCGCTCATCCAGCGCCCGCTGACCTCGATCATCTCGATCGACAGTGGCCTCAAGACCCCGGCCGACCTCGAGAACAAGACGATCGGCACGGCGGGCATCCCGTACCAGTCGGACTACCTCAAGACGATCATCGAGCACGCCGGCGGCGACCCGGCCAACGTGAAGGAGGTCAACGTCGGCTTCAACCTCGTCCAGGCGATGCGGAGCAAGCGCGTCTTCGCGACGCTCGGCGGCTACTGGAACTACGAAGGCATCCAGCTCCAGCGCCAGCACAAGAACCCGAAGATCATCCGCGTCGACGATGCCGGCGTGCCGACGTACAACGAGCTCGTGATCGTGGTCCGTCGCGAGACCGCACGGAACCGCGGCGTGGCACTGCGGCGGCTGATGCAGGCGCTCTCACGCGGGCATCAAACGCTGCGCAAGGACCCGGCGTCGGGCGTGGCGGCGCTGACGAAGGCCGACCCCGAGCTCGATCGCGGCCTGCAGCGCGAAGCCGTCAAGCAGACGCTGCCGGTCTTCTTCCCGGCCGACAAGACGAAGCCGTTCGGCTGGCAGAGCCCGACCGCGTGGCGGACCTACGCACGCTGGATGTTGCGCAACGACCTCGTCAAGCAGCTGCCGAACGTGAATCGGGCGATGACCAACGAGTACCTGCCTGGACAGGGACTCTGAGGCTGTGAACGCCGGCCAGCCCCTTCCATTCGCCGTACCCGGCGTAGAAGTCGCGCACCTCGTCCTCGGTCGCGCGCAGCTCATAGCGGCGGTCGCCACCTGAGCGCAGAAGGCCCACGCGCTTGAGGTAGGCGACGTCGCCGGCCGGGAGCTGGTCGTAGCGGCCCTGCCCGTGCTGCGCGAGCCGCTCGAGCGTCCACGACCCGATCCCGGGAATCGCGCGCAGGCGTCGCCAGCCGCGCTCGTGATCGGCGTCGTGGAGGTCGACGCGTCCGCTCGCGACCTCGCGCGCGGCACGCGTCAGCGCGATCGCGCGCGAGCCGGCGAGGTCGAACGACTGCAGGCGCGCCGGTGCCAGCGCTGCGACCGCCGCCGCGGTCGGCACGTCGCGCAGGCCGGTCCGCTCGCAGGCCGGCCCGATCCAGCGCACGATCCGCCGCTGGATCGCGTTCGCTCGCTCGACCTCGATCAGCTGCTCGGTGACTGCCCAGGCCAGCGCCTCGAACGGCTCCGGCCGGCGGCCCAGGCGCAGCCACGGCGCCCGGCGAACGCTCGGCCCGATCAGCGGATCGAAGCGGAAGCGTTCGTAGAACGGCGCCAGATCGTCGTCGAGCGCCAGCGCAAAGCGCATCCGCGCGAGCCCCTCGTCGGCGGCGTCGCGGCGCTCGGCCCAGCCACCGAGCAGAACCGTGTCGCTGCGCTGCGCAACCCGGACGATGACCGGCACGTCGCCGACGTGCAGCAGCCGCTCGAGCACCCCACCGCGAACGCGAAGGACGCCGTCGGAGCCGCTGCGCCGCGGGAGCCGCACGGGCCAGCGCGGCCGCACCTCCCGCCGGACCTCGCAGAGGCCTGCGAACAGGCTCAAGGGACGATTAGTCGCCGAGAAGATGTACGTCGACGAGGAAGGAGCGGCTCGCGACGACCTTGCCGAGCATGCCGCGCGGCCGGCGGCGGGCGATCTGGCGCGTGCGGCGACGATGCTGGACGGCGGCGACCGTCACCACACCTGCGGCGAAGCCCGTCGCGGCGACGGCGGCCTGAACGGAGACAGGCGACAAACTGCGCTTCGCCGGCTCGATCGTCCGCGGCTCGGCCGTCGCCGGCACGACTTCGGCGTCCACGGTCTCGATCTCGTCAGCCATTGGGCCAGACTACCGGGCGCGGAGGACTCGATGGACGAGCGCCCGCGCAATCTGCGGAGAGAACGGTTTCGCCCTACGACCGCGGCAAGCCGCGACGGATTTCGGGTTTCGCCCTACGACCGCGGCAAGCCGCGACGGATTTCGGGTTTCGCCCTACGGTCGCCGCAAGCGGCGACCTCCGTGCGACGTTACAGGAGGCGCTCGTACACCCGGTACCGCTTGACGACGCGGCCGTTCATCGCCTCCATGCCGCGGTTCATCGCCTTGTTCGTCTCGAGGATCCAGCCCATCTCGCCGCTCTTGATCCGCGGGTCGGCGGCGGAGATGTCGAAGTGCTCGACGTACAACAGTGCCGCGGCGCCGGTGTGCTGGAACTTCGGCAGCACGCCGAGGAAGCCGACGCGGACGCGATCGATCGTCTTGCCCTTGCGCAGGAAGTGCCACCACCCGAACGGCAGCAGGCGGCCGTTCATCTTCTTCAGCACCTGGTTGACATCGGGAACCGTGATCGCCATCGCGATCGGCTCGCCGTCCTTCTCGGCGATCATGAACCACTCGCGCGAGTACACGAGCTGCAGCTCCTGCGCGTAGGCGTCGAGGTCCTTCTTGCCGAACGGGACGAAGCCCCAGTTCTTCGACCAGGCCTCGTTGTAGATCTGCCCGAAGACGTCCATGTCGCGCCGCAGCCGCCGCCGCGACATCTTCCGCAGCGTGATCCCACGGCGCTCGCGCGCCGCCTTGGCGAGGTCGAAGACGATCGGCCGCATCTTCTCGCGGTCGCCGATCTCGAGCTCCCACATCAGCAGGTCCATCGCCTTCTCGAGGCCGGCGGCCTCGGCGAGCCGCTGGTAGTACGGCGGGTGCCACGGCTGCTTGATCATCGGCGTCAGCTCGTGCCCCTCGATGACGATGCCGCTCTCGTCGTTCATCGTGAAGTCAGCAGGCCCGACCATCCGCTCGCAGCCGCGTTCGCGCAGCCACGCCTCGGCCGCCTCGAGCAGCGCCGGCAGCAGCTCCGGGTCTTCCTCAAGCTCGAGGAAGCCGAACCATCCCCACTTGACCCCGTGGTGGGTGTTGTAGGCGTGATCGATCTGGGCGCTGACGCGGCCGACGACGTTGCCGTCGCGACGTGCCAGGAACAGCTGCGCCTCGCCGTGCGAGAAGAACGCGTTGAAGTGCCGGCTGAGGAAGATCCGGCGCTCGATCTTCAGCGGCGGGACCCATTGCGGCGCGTTAGCATGCAGCCGGAACGGGAGCTCGATGAACTTCCGCCTGTCTCGCCTCGAGGCGACTGCGCGTACCTCGACGGCCATCGCGCAAACCTACATGCCGACCTCGATCGACGTCTTCGCAAAGACCCGCGACCATGAGCGCGCCGAGCTGCTTCGGCTCGCGCGTGAGATCGACGCGCTGCCGTACTTCCGCACGCTCGAGGGCCGGTCGCTGCCGGTCGTCGAGATGGAGGGCCGGGCGCGGATCATGCTCGGTTCGAACAACTACCTCGGGCTGACCGGCGACGAGCGCGTGGTCGCCGCCGCCCACGAGGCCCTCGACACGTACGGAACCGGCCTGACCGGCTCGCGCTTCCTCAACGGCACGATCCCGTTGCACCTCGAGCTCGAGCGCGAGATCGCCGAGTGGATGGGCACCGAGGACGCACTCGTGTTCACGACCGGCCACCAGGCCAACGTCGGCACCCTGGGCACGATCCTCGGGCCGGGCGACACCGTGATCGCCGACTCGGCCGACCACGCCTCGATCCTCGACGGCTGCCTGCTGTCGCGGGCGAAGCTGCGCGTGTTCCGCCACGGCCGCCTGGACAAGCTCGAGACGCAGCTGCAGCGCGCAAGCGAGGAGGACGGCGGCGTGCTCGTCGTCGTCGACGGCGTCTACTCGATGGAGGGCGACGTCGCGCCGCTGGCCGAGATCGGCGCGCTCGCGAAGCGCTACGGCGCGCGCTTCATGGTCGACGAGGCACACGCCGCCGGCGTTCTCGGCGCGCGCGGCGCCGGCACCAGCGAGCTGCTCGGCGTCGAGGAGATCGTCGACCTGCGGATGGGCACGTTCTCGAAGTCGCTCGCCTCCTGCGGCGGCTTCATCGGCGGGCCCGCCGAGGTGATCGAGTTCCTGCGCTTCTCGAGCCGAGCCTTCATGTTCACGGCCGCAGCGGTCCCGGCCGCCGTCGGCGCGGCACTGGCGGCGCTGCGCATCGTCCGCTCGGACGAGGGCCGCGAGCTGATGGATCGCGTGCTCGTCAACGCGAGGCTGCTCAGCGACGGCCTGCGCGAGCGCGGCTTCAAGGTCATTGAGGGCCACGGCATCGACGGCGACGACCCGATCGTGACGCCAATCGTGCCGGTACTGGTCGAGGACGACTGGAAGGCGGCGCTGCTGTGGAAGGCGCTCTACGAGGCGGGAGTCTTCGTCAACGTCGCCGTCCACCCCGCGGTGCCGCCGGGCGGCGCGCTGCTGCGGACCAGCGTGATGGCGACGCACGATCGCGAGACGCTCGACCGCGCGCTCGACACCTTCGCCGAGGTCAAGCGGACGTTCGAGGCCGAGCACAGCCCGCTTCCCGGGCCGGACGCGCCTCCCACGCGCAGTTGAGCGCGGGCTCCGCGCGCCGCTGACGGCGCCTCGTTCGGGGCCTCTCCGGAGCCGCCGGAATCGCAGCCATCGCTTGTCCGATTTTTCACAAGTTCTAGACGTGAAGAAAACGTGCGCTCTGAGCGAACGTTTTGCGTACGCGGGGTTGTTGCAGAGCCGGAGACTGTCGTAGCTTCATTCGATGCCGTCGAGGTTGCGAGGGAAGGCAGTCGAAGTCGCCAGGGTCGCCTGAAAGCGCCCCGGAAAGCCGCGACAAGACGTAGCTCCTCGGGCCAACCTCGTTCGTCGCATGCCCGCATACAACTGACGATGAGCCGCGGGTCCTCCCCCGCGGCATAGGAGAACCATGACCGCAGCAGCGAGGCTCGCCTCTGCGCCACAGCACATGCGCGCCCTCCAGCGC
>Ga0075420_100000334_pt1 | contig 35917 bp, 38 predicted proteins | sample SoiMetdeltSBSDD4_FD_75296 | JGI IMG/M metagenome (GOLD analysis project Ga0075420, IMG submission 75296) | Bulk soil microbial communities from a Populus tree surrounding site in Tennessee, USA - Soil MetaG P. deltoides SBSDD4 | ecosystem: Environmental > Terrestrial > Soil > Tree plantation...
ACCCTTGGGATTATAAATTGCAGCGCAGAAACCAGTAGAGGAGCTTTCTTAAAAATTTGCTGGACAAATGAGGAATAAATGTGAAACTACAAAAAGGAATGAAAAGTGACGCTGCAGATCTTCGGAAAAAGATTGAAAAATTAATACAAAGGGTTTCGGAATCAGAGAGACTACACCAGGACATCATATGTTAACATATTGAAGAAGCTTCGCAAAAGGCATCACAAATGATGCAAATGTTTCTGGTAGAAGATCCTGATACAAGAGATGCACAAGAGTTCTTATGTCTTGCGGAAGAAGGGGAAGTAACGCATTATGAAGTGCTAAGCGCGATCGCCAAGGAATTCAAGGAAAAAAATTATCTACAGAAATTAGATCGATTCTAAAGAAAGAAAAAGATCTCGTCTAGTTGTGCATATACAACTTGCAAATGAAAGTAGTAGCAAAAGTTAAAACAAAGAGCTGTAGGAACCCGCATCTTTTTCCTTACCATTTTTGAAGATACAGAGAGTTGTGTCAATGATACTCCGTTGTTTTTGTACGATCCGCACCCTTTCCTTGTCTCTTTTCTTTATGATCCATTGCTTTTGATTCTTGTTCTAAAGTATCTGCGGGGAGACCTGGATCTTCGCCAATCTGTGGTAATACGACATCATCTTTGTCGATTTCTTCGGCGTCGTTGGAATGAGTTTCTGAACTGCTCATATGTATTAAATAATGCGACAGCATGATATTTAATTGGCAGTTACAACATGCAAATCCACCGAGCCTTCATAAAACTGCCGAGCTCTATCGATCCTCTGTGCGCACATGCATGTAGATGTATTAGAGATCAAGGAAACAACAAAAAACGCTTATACGGTCCTCGATCCTGAAACATCTCTTCAATAGAACTCTGAATCTGACGTCGTGTTCCAATGTATAGTCTATTTTAATAGTCTGGAAGAATTGCTTTATCGCAGACGCGTTCAGGTTTTTTGACCCTTTTCACCTTTTTTCCAAATCTGGATCTGTCCACCATATACTTCATTATCATACACAAATGAAGGAACCTGTGAATAGTAACCCTCACGCCCTGAGCTGAATGTTTTTGGAGCTAATGGGATTTCATGCTCTTCCCCGTCAGGCATCCTAATGGTCGCGTAGGCAATTTTGCTTTTCGGTTTCTGCGATGAACTTTCTTCTGACATGAACTCGTTATGCTAGAATACCAAATGACTACTATAAAACCATATTGCAGAGTATTAGAAAGAAATAGGTACAGCCAATTATATCGCCAACCGGCTCTTCACTCAAAACGCAATTCGCAATATTCCTTGCTCAACTATCATGTCTGCACAAATGGTCAAAATGATAGTCTAGGAGAAGAAGGATGAGAAGGAGGTACCTTACATACCGGTCGAGTCGCTCTGTAGTTTCTTGGCAGAATCAGGATCTCTATCAGCATAGTATTTCACCATGCCCAGCTTGAGCACTTTGAGCGATAGCAAAGCACATTTTATCCTTGCGGGGCCTAGATTGAGGAGCCCGATATTTTCCAAAATGTCCTCTTTAGTGAGATCTTTGACAGATGTCAAGGGCTTGCCCATTATCATCTCAGTTAGCATTGAAGCACTTGCTTGGCTGATCGCACAGCCCCTCCCCTCAAACTTGATGTCCTTTATATTGTTGCCATCAACCTTGAGGTGAATATCAATCTCATCACCACATAGAGGGTTGCTATCGTGTATACTTACGTCTGATTCAACCAGCTTCCCTTTGTTGCGAGGATTGCGGTAGTGATCTAAAATTATCTCACGATAAATGTCATCACTCAAATCTTGAATAGCCTCCTTGCCTCTTCAAGTGCATTAATGAAGACATCGACTTCCTCCTTCGTGTTGTAGATATAAAAACTTGCCCTAGACGTTGCGGCCACGTCAAGTCGCTCCATGAGCACCTGCGCACAGTGATGGCCTGATCTTATTGCGACTCCGTGATCATTCATAATCGTGGCCAAGTCGTGGGGGTGGATGTCGCCAATATTAAACGATATCACACCTCCCCTGTCCTTTGTATTGTGAGGACCGTAGACTGTTACGCCCTTCACTCCTGTAATCTTGTCTAGTGCATATCCTGTCAGCTCCACTTCATGATCCCTGACCTTATCCATACCAATGTCGTTCAAGTAGTCAATTGCAGCAGCAAAACCAATAACATCTGCGATATTAGGGGTTCCACCCTCGAATTTGTACGGAAGGTCGTTGTACCTTGTCTCATACTTGTGAACCTCCTTAATCATATCGCCTCCGCCTATAAAGGGCGGCATCTTTTCAAGAATCTCCTCCTTAACATACAATATGCCGACTCCTGTGGGCCCAAGCATCTTATGGGCAGAAAATGCCATAAAATCGCAGTCCATTTTCTGTACATCTACATGCATGTGAGGTACGGATTGCGCACCATCGATAACAACAGGTATGCCCTTCTCATGCGACATCTTGATTATGTCGTTTACTGGAACAATGGTACCAAGTACGTTTGACATATGTGAAACGGAGACTAGTTTTACTTTCTTACTGCTTTCAAGATAATTGGTGTATTCTTGAAGCTTTAGGTATCCGTTGTCGTCAGTTCCCACATATTCCAGCTTTGCTCTTTTCTCAGAAGTCAAAATTTGCCATGGCACAATGTTGCTATGATGCTCTATTTCTGTGATTACTATCCTATCATCTTTTTTAACATTAGCCCTCCCCCAGGAATATGCTACCAAGTTTATGGCTTCTGTGGCGTTACGTGTAAAAATGATCTCTTCAGTTTTTTTGGCATTGATAAACTTCGCCACTTTTTCTCTTGTCTTTTCAAATTCTAAAGTGGCCTCTTCCGCAAGTTGATGTACTGCTCGGTGAATGTTAGAATTGTAATTCATATAATAATCATGGATAGCATTAATGACTGCAAGAGGTTTCTGTGTAGTAGCGGCATTGTCAAGGTAGACAAGAGGTTTGTCTCCGCTAAGCTTGCGCTTAAGAATGGGAAAGTCCTCTCTTATTTTCTGTACATTTAGAGCACCTTTTTGCATCATTTGGCTAGTCCAGCTTAATGTAAATTGAGTTGTCCTGTATTTTAACCTTGTAAGTTTTAATTGGATCCTCAGCAGGCAGATTCTGTGGAATGCCAGTATCAAGCTTGAATGCAGAGAGATGCAAAGGGCATGTCACGGTATTTTCTTCCTCGTTCACAATTCCAGTAGATAAATCTGCGTAAGCGTGTGTGCATATCCTGTCGGTAGCGTATACATTACCTCCTATTTTGGCAAGAAGAATCTTTTTGTTACCGTGATCAAAATCCAGCATGTCACCATTCTTTAATGATTTTTCGTCGCAGACCTTTACCCATTCTTCTGACATGATAATAGTGTTATCGCCCTCATTTAGCTACCTATACTTATAGTGCTTTTCGAAGAGATCTTGAGTCTCACGATAGCGTGACTTTTCAACTTCCAAGATCTGTTCCATTGCCTCATCAGTCCTAAGCATTAACTGCTTGCCTTGCCACTTGTTGTCAATAAGATAGTTGATCCAAGCTCTGATAGTTGGACCCATCTTTCTTGACAGTGGCTCAAGAAAGCCAGCTACAATTTCCCGCTTGGCTCCTTCTCTGCTCAAACCTCTTGTCGATAGATAATAAATTTGGTTTTCATCCATCTGGGCTACAGATGCAGAGTGTGTGGCTTTAACTTCGTTAGTTTCTATTTCAAGGCCTGGGATTGCATCTGACTTTGCTCCTCTATCAAGAAGGATTGCATGGCCTGCGAGATATGATTCCGTTCCCTTCCCCTCCTTTTCTATCTTGATCATGCCTTTGAACAACGACTTTGAAGTATCTTTGAGCACAGATTTAACAAGCACCCTTCCTCTTGTGTGAGGTGCACGGTGGAGAAGGTTGGATGTAACATCAAAGGATTGATTGCCTATGCCAAAGACGATTTCAACGTCCTCAGAAGAGGCACCAGGACCTTTCATTATGCTGTCTGTCTTGTAGCGTGAAAGCAGCGAACCAAACATGCCAATATACCAAGACATTTTGGCATCTCTTTCGACAAATGCCTTCCTGTTTGAAACATTGACCGTGTCATGACCCATTGCCTGAAGAGTAACTAACTCCAAGTGTGCATTTGGATTGACATGAGTCTCAACTAGTTCAAAATACCCCTGCTGTACATCGTCTCTGCCCGATGATCCAGGCGCATATATCTCCTGTACTACCGTTGCCTTTGAGCCCGTCTCTGCTACGATAACGTTTCTTGATATCAGCGAGGTGCCATCTTCTGCTAGAGAAGTAATTATTCGTATCGGTTCCTCAAGCAATACATTTCTAGGAATATAGATAAAAATGCCAGATTGGAAAGCAGACCCTTCAAGGGCAAGGAATTTATCCTCAAGATAGTTCGGCTGATTCGAATCCATGTGTGAACGGATCAGATCACCGTAACTTGCCAACGCATCATTCATACTCGATAGTATAACACCTTGTTTGGCCACACTATCCCGGACAAAGACATTGTTTATTTCCGGGCCTATTTGAAGAATTCCTGTCTCCTGCTCAACCTCCTTTAACCTGTCCGAGAGGTCTTTACTAAGTACAGCAGATCGTGGTCGTGTAGGCTGCCCCGTAAGATGAATGCTTTCTGGTCTTATCTTGTTAACGTCAGAATACTTTGAGTAGAGTGGTGATACTTCAGAAGGGAGCGACTGATAGTGTAGGAATGCTTGTTTGCGGATCGAGGCTAGCCAGCTGGGTTCTGGGGCCGCTAATAAATCAACGTACCCGCTGTTAATTGAGGAAAGAGTAGTATTAGTAGTAGTCGGCATTTTGGGATCACAAAAAATGATGAAAAGAGATCAAAGGAACCTTAACCGACTGAGCCTTCCATTTCAAGCTTGACTAGCCTGTTAAGCTCCACCGCATACTCCATTGGAAGCTCTTTTGTAAATGGTTCCATAAATCCACCGATGATCAATGAGAGTGCATCTGACTCTGAATATCCTCTACTCATCAGATACATTATTTGATCCTCGCCTATCTTACCTACTGTTGCTTCATGAGTAATGGTTGCATCATCCTCGTTAACCTCTATGTAAGGGTAAGTATCGGTTCTTGAGCGCTCGTCTAACAACAGTGCGTCACATCTAACGTTTGATTTGACGCCTGTGGCACCCTTTGCAACGTGGAGGAGGCCTCTGTATGTTGTCCTGCCGGAATCTTTGCTCACAGACTTGCTAGTTATTCTGGAGGTAGTGTTTGGCGCAAGATGTACCGCCTTTGCTCCTGCATCCTGATGCTGGTCCTTCCCTGCAAATGCGACTGATATGACTTCAGCATGGGCGTTTTTACCAAGCATATAGACGCCCGGATACTTCATTGTTAGCTTACTTCCGATATTGCCATCGATCCACTCAACCTTTGCGTCTTCGTAAGCGTAAGCTCTTTTCGTTACCAAGTTGTACACATCCTTGCTCCAGTTCTGGATTGTAGTATAGCGGATCTTTGCACCTTTCTTGGCAATCAGCTCAACAACTGCAGAGTGGAGTGACTCTGTGGTGTAGACTGGGGCGGTGCATCCTTCAATGTAATGGACTTCAGCGCCTTCATCTGCGATGATAAGGGTACGCTCAAATTGCCCTATATTCTCTGCATTAATCCTGAAGTATGCTTGAAGCGGAAGCTCAACTTTGACATTTGGCGGGACATAGATAAATGAGCCCCCAGACCATACCGCACTATTTAGAGCAGCAAACTTGTTGTCCTCTGGCGGGATTACCTTACCAAAATGTTTCTTGACGATGTCAGGGTACTGCTTTACTGCCGTGTCGGTGTCAGCAAAAATTACTCCTTGCTTTTGCAGATCCTCCCTTAAATTGTGATAAACAGTTTCAGATTCGTACTGTGCGCCGACTCCTGCAAGAAATTTACGTTCAGCCTCGGGGATGCCAAGCTTTTCAAACGTATTCCTTACGGATTCTGGAACGTCATCCCAGCTCTTGCTACTCTTCTCTGACGCTTTGGCGTAATAGTAGATATTCTGAAAATCAATTTTAGTCAAGTCTCCACCCCAATTTGGCATTGGCTTGCTGAGGAAGACCTCGTATGATCTCAACCTAAACTCCCTCATCCAGTCAGGCTCGCCCTTCATCTTGCTAATTTCTTCAACGGTGCCCCTCGAAAGGCCCTTCCTGCTGAGGAAAACATAAAGCTCTGTTGAATCCTTAAAGTCATACTTGCTATAATCCATATTAAGGTCTTCTTTTGCACTCATACACTTGGTATAACGTCGTTATGTTTTATATATATTTTGCATACCTAGATATGTGAGTCGCAGCAACACGTACTGTTCCAGGCAGCTATTCATCTTTTAGCATTCAAACCAACTATCCCATTACTAAATTAATCGAATATTGCGTGTTAGGTTCCTGTCAAGCTAGTTAGATTTTCACTTAAGGGGTTCTCAAGACCACCGTTCGTACTATTTGCACTAATATTCTCACCCAATTGCCCTGCTGTAGGTGTTTCCAGGGTGCTTGTCTCTCTGCCAAAGCTGACTTCTGAATCCGGGATCTGCTCAACACTGGGGACAGTAGCGTTAGTAACAGCTTCTTGAGGATTTTCAAGTGGAACGCTGCCTCCTGCCGTTGTATTGTGTCCAGGACCGCTTGTTGTCGATTCATCTGCAGTTTCAGATTGTGGTTCTATTGCTGGCCCGCCAGGATTTAATATTGAGCTAAATGCCATTATAACTCCCAAAACAACCGCTACTGCAGCAATGATTCCAATGATAATCCATCCTGCTGTACCTCTATAGAATCTACGCTCATTATTTTCCGACATGGCAGTACAATGTATTTGTCTGACACACAAAATACTTAACTACTGAAAATAATATGTCTAGAAGCTGGTTCTGAATTAAACCAAAGGATAACAACTAAGAGACTTTCGAACTTCACGCTCGGATTAATAGTGTCGATCTGCATATGGGCTTTTGCCGCAATTATACCCCAATCCGTTCACAAGTCTAGAAGGCAAGTGAGCACAAGATGCAAATTAATATTATATTATAATCTTCTTATCAACGAAATGGATGTATTGAAATAGCTTGCTTACGTTATAAGATATGCACTTTAAATTACGTGATTTCAATAATTGGCAACGAAAAAAGGTAAAATTTGTTACACGATGAGAAAGGAAGAGATTCCGCGTCTTCTTGTCTTTGGTTATCCAATAGAAGCCGCTCCAGTAGGGGGTTTATTATGGTCAAGAAGGGTTTCTGACTCTATCAGTAAGTTAGGAGTGCTTGACGTCAAGAATGTAAGCAGTGAACGATCCATAGATGCAAAGCTTAACACCAACCAAATTCTCAGAAATATCCTACCCTGCTTGATAATGGACTTTTATGACGCAGTGCGGGGGTTTATCACTCTTCCCCAGATAGCTTTGTTGGATAGTTGGGGTGAGCCAAGCATATTCCTTTGGGCCCTCCTTAGGCTTTTTCACCCGCGTACAAAGATTGTGGTAATCTTTCATCATTATGAACCCCGAATACTTCCGGATCGTCTTTCCGAATTAAAGTCTCATTTTACCAGAGCATTTGCAAAGTGGTATAGCTCAATCATAGAGAAATTGACGCATATGATGATTAACGACTCGGATATGATATTAACAGTGAGCCGCACCTCTGCAAGACAACTATCATACTTTTATGGTATAACCAGTAAAATTCATGAGATAAATAAAGAACAAACAGAAGAGAATAGTGCACCTCTCGCATCTGACAAAGTAAGAGTAGTTGGTACTGGGGCGGATAAACTCACTATTGATATACACGCTCAAAAGGATATTGACTTCTTCTGCATAGCGCGCATCGAAAAGCTCGACGGTGTCGACAGCATCTGGTCAGCACTGAAGAAACTTCGCCCAAACACAAACTTTGTCATTATAGGCAGAGCTTCCTTAAAGGAAATAAATCACGTCAAATCACTAGGTATAAACCACAAGGGAGAAGTATCCCATCAAGAGAAGGTTAACTTATACTCAAGATCCAAGGTTTTCTTGTTTCCATCAAGCAGAGAAGGATTTGGAATAGCACTTGCAGAGAGTTTGCAGTTGGGCATGAGTGCAGTGATATGGAAATTACCTGTATTTGAAGAACTTTATCTAAACAGTACGATGGCAAAGGAAGGTGTGATCAGATTAGTAGAAAGGGGAAATTACGAATCGTTCGCACGCCAGGCGATTGAGGCTTTGGAATTGTATGACAAGAGAACGACAGTAAAATCAACGCAACGATCCTTGGCAACCTCTTATTCCAGTTCTTCATCCACTCCAGTTTCCTCAGAAGGCAACAAAAAAGTGGCAACAGTATCTGTCTTAGAATTGGCCGAGAAAAAACCTGAGGAACATGTAAGGGAGATCCTGCAGAGTTGGGATGACGTTGTAGGCAAAGTTGTTAAAGCTTTGTCTGAATTAATCTAGGAAAAATACTAACGGTTGGCCCAAAATTAATGACTCACCAGCCTATCTTCTATCGGAGATTGTAGAACAATGTGCAAACAAATTATTTGTTCAAGGATTACTTTGCTCTATACTGACAAGTCCGTTAATCTCCAGCAGGTCTTTTTCGTTGGCCATCTCTTTGGCTGCTTCTGTCTCCCCATCCTCATTCATACATTTATTATAAAACGCGCACCACTTGCATTTGTAGTTGCGCATGTATTCTGGAAGCCTAGGTAATATGGAAACGTCGGTTTCTTCTAAGGCTTTTATAAATAGATTCTTCCTCCTAACCATTTCATTTTTCAGTAGTTCTCTAGCGATGTCATAATTTGGTAGTGTCACCTGCCAGCTCTCAATACCAACATCCTGGGCATTTGCGGGACGAACAAAATAATCATTTCCATCAGCGTCTCGCCGGAACCACCGCAATTCCCTGATGTTGTATCTTATCGAGATAATCCCCTTTTCTATTCCGGTTATCGTCAGATAGTACAATAGTTGTCGAAGATATGATCTGAAAGTCGTATCGGAAAAGTCAAGACGCTTTCCATTTACAGTATCCTTCAATTCCACCACCAAGTCGTTACCCATAATATCAGGGTGTGCAATTATTCCGTCCATATTCAATTCAGCTTGCGAAACGCCTAGACCAGCGAGCTTTGTTATCACAAATTCGCTGGCTTCTCCTCGCACAAAGTGATGAACTGACTCATGATTTAGAGGGGCCATATCCGGGAACTTCCTTCCATAATATTGTCGCCGCATACAGGTAGTGGGCAGAATGTCAGATACATGCACCACATTGCCTTCCCTAGCTCTTTCATTATGTTTTTGCAACAAGTTATTGAGAAGGATATCTGTGAATTCAGAATTCCGCTCTATTTTGATTGTCAATTCGGATAGGCCTCCCGTCTAATTGATATTGAAAGGCACCTAATAAATGGCAGCTAGCAATTAAGCTTTTTAATGTCTCGCATCTATTGTTCTATCTTTTTTCAGCGTACTTACACGCTTCAGATAGCCACCAACATTAAGCATAAACTAAGGATGGGGCCTACCGCAACTTGGTTCTTCACTATTTGTAATCTTTTTGTGGGCTAGGATTTTCTTGAATGCAAAATCAGATTCATATCTACAGATACTTCGATATTACTCCATAAGTCTTGAATCGATAATAAATCAAGCCTTTTTGGCATTTTTCATCTCCATCGCGCCTTTTCTTACCATGGTCTGAGTGTCTGATGAGAGTTCGTCCATAGTAAGTTCGCCTTTCCTTAGTTTTTCAATCATCTCTCGAACAAGTAGGGAGATGTCGTTATTGTTGCTGCTGCCCTGCATGTCAAGGATACTTTGGCGAGCAATATTTTTTTCACCCAAAACCCACAGCAATTCTTCGATCCTGCCACGGTTAACAGCAAGACGCTTGGCATACTCGGCAAATACAACCTCATTGTGCTCTGAGATGGCCCTACTGAGCATCTTAGCTATTAGACTTGACTGGCCTTCCAATAGGTCTATTCTGAGCCGGATATCTTTTTCAGCGTGCAAGATGTAGAATCGTTGTAACTGAAAGGGTTTTAATCATTTCTTCTTTTAGTAGACCAGAATGTACCGCCAGAGGACTTCCACTGGCGATAGTCGCGCAATATCTGAGCATGGTCAAATGCCAAAAGTTTCTGCTGCTGGAGCTGCTCTATGTTACCCAGTTGGATCCACTCGATGCTTGCTGCATCGTCATTAGCCTTGATCTCGCCACCTACGATTATTCCAACAAAAACTACTGTCATGATATGCTTTCTCGGATCGCGTCTTGGGTCAGAATAGACACCTAATATGTCAATTGGGTGTACCTCAAGGGAGATCTCTTCCATCGTCTCCCGCTTCATTGCTTCTTCGACTGTTTCGCCTTCGTTGACGAAACCTCCAGGCAACGCAAGGTGATCTTTGTAAGGATCTTTTTTGCGTCTAACCATCAGAACCTTGGAATCGCGCTCTAGTAAAACGTCAACTGTCGGAGTTGGATTTTTGTATTCTTTCATAAATGGCGGAACAAGCGCATCAATATTAATTGTTGTAAGTAAATAATTCCGTTTTCAACCTATGATAATTAAATATAATGTTCTAAAGACCCTAAATGGAACTATAATCATCAGATTTTATCGAAAAAATGCTAAAATCTTATTAACTTGTAGAACGAAGTGATATACAGTGAACATGTGTGTCTGTCATGTTCGTTGCAAATTATGAGAGTCCTGCACAAATCGTCGTCTGCCCAAAGTGTGGAAGGCAAGTAAGAATCGACAAAGACTGTGAATGTGAGACAGTATATATTGTGCGCAGCAAGCCAAGATGAGTAAAAAAGAAACTCCTACCGCGCCACCACAGGATCACCACACAATAAGGGCTTTAGCTAGCAGTGCCTAGGAACCTATGTAGCGTAGTTTGGCCGAGTGTGGATCTATCTATCCCCCTAGGACCAAGATAGTCCGGAAAATCGCATTTGATTCCGTTGTTGTGGATTATGCTTTCGAGCTTGCTGATAATTTTGTTAATGTAGCTTGACTTTGCTGTGACATAGCTGGACGCAAGCGGCTCTTCAAAGCCATATATCTGCCTGTATCGTTCTACACCATTTGATATTTCGAGTAGCCGTAGCACAAGCTTCATTCGCTCCCAAATATCTGCTCGCAACCTGAGTAGTGCACCAAAGGCGTGTAGTACTCCAGCCGCCCTGCAAGCCCCAACAAGTCCATTCATTTCGTCCTCAGTGTCTGTGACTAGCGGTATTATCGGGTCGATATTGACGCCGCAGCACAGGCCCGCCTCAGCAAACTTTTTGATTGTTTTAAAAATTCGGCTAGTTGGAGCCGTGCCTGGCTCGATGAGTCGTCTTTTCTTCTCGCTACATGTGGTTACAGACCATACCAAAAAGCAATTGTGACGATATCGCCGATGAAGCTCCAAGTCACGCTCGATCAATGTAGATTTGGTAAACACATAGTATGGTACATTATATTTCTGCAGAACCTGAATGCACCTTCTTGTCAATTGAAAACGCAACTCTGCTGGCTGGTAGGGATCTGTAGCGGAAGACACCATTACAGGCATGATAGTATCTGACTTATTCCAATTAGCAATCTCTTTTTCAAGTACCTGGGGCGCGTTGCTCTTGGCATATATCTTGTCATAAAATTCAGGCGACCACTCATACGTGGCGTAACAGTATCCGCAGCGGTGGCTGCATCCTTGATAGGGATTTATCGTCAGACCATTATAGTGTTTAATTACAAATGGATGGATTATGGACTTGCTCCTCTTTTCTTCAAAAACCGCGCCTCCTCCACTATGCCATAATCCTCGCATTGTCCCTGTGTATCCCAAAAACACATCTATAAAGCACATGCCACCTGTGGGGGACGGGGGACATCAGTCATCCGTCCCTCCTGGCTGCCTGTACCTTTGTCTGCCAATACGCATAGTTTTTTATTATCTACACTATTGAGAGCACCTTAATTATATGAGAATAGGCATTGCAGGGCTTGGCCTTATGGGCTCAGGTATTGCAAGAAGGCTAATCAATAACGGGCACGAGATCTCAGTCTATAATCGTACAAGGTCAAAGGTGAATCATTTTTCAAATGAAGCCAACATAGCCTCGAGCCCAAAGGAGCTTGGACAAGGCTGTGACCTTGTAATAACAGTTGTCACAAATTTTGACGCTCTAGAAAATGTGCTCTTTGGGACAGAAGGCATTGTAGAGTCCGGCAACAATAATCTCGTAGTGGCTGATGTAAGCACGATTTCGCCAGCCCAATCAGAACGCTGTGCTCAACGTCTGCGCAGTGCGGGAATAGAGATGTTAGGAGTTCCAGTAATGGGAGGCCCAGCAGCGGCTGAGACAGGCGGGCTTGTGCCTATAGTTGCAGGCAGCACACAAGCTTTTGAGAAAGTCAGAAAAGTCATTGAAGAATTGGGCAAGACCTTTTACGTAGGGGAAAGAGATGGATCGGCAAATAACATCAAGCTTGCCCTCAACCTTAATATCGCGCTTATCGCTAGCGCCCTGTCTGAGGGAATAACTCTTGTCAAGAAATCAGGCATTGATCCATCAATATTTCTCGAAGTTCTGAACTCTACTTATTTCAAAACTGGCCTATCTGAAAACAAAGCGCCAAAGATGATAAAAAAGGAGTTTTCGCCGTCGTTTCATCTCAAAAACATGCTAAAAGATTTAGAGCTTGCCACTACGACTGCACAGTTGAACGGTGTTACCCTTCCACAAACCGCTCTTGCAGAACAAATGTTTCGTGCCGCAAATAATATCGGCTTTTCAGATCAAGACTATACTGCTATTTACGCATTTTTGGCAAGAATAAATGGACTGGAGGATTCATAACTCAACACATTGTAACGCATCACAAATTGAATAATAATCTTTTTACAGGATAAATAAAATATTCGGAGTTTAGATAAGCTTTAGTGAATTGATGCACCAGGGGGAATGTCTTCAGTTATTGTCAGAAACACAGGTCTACCATCAGGTCCATCTGCCGCCAAGAGCATACCTCTAGATATTATATTGCCTATCTTTTTTGGCTCAAGATTAGTGCACACAACCACTGATCGGCCAACGAATTCATCTGGCTTGTAATGTAGAGCGCCTCCAACGGCAAGTTCCCTCTGTTCATTGCCAAGATCAATCGTTGCCTTGAAGACCTTCTTCATACCTGGTAGACTTTCAGAATGAATAACTCTGCCTATCTTCAGATGCACCTTGGAAAACTCTTCGAGTGTGATATAGTGTTGTTGTTCTTCTTCACTGCCTCCATTATTCTCACTCATATGAATTTGGGAGAGCAAAAGCTCTATTAAAAAAGTTACATCTCATGATCGAGGAAATTGAACTTGATATTTCATCCAATGCCCGCGAAGAAAATTAGCTCTTGTTACTCCTTCATCAATCTATAATAGTTTTTTCATACCTAGTACAAGATTTAGTGGGCTACACCATAACTAGTTATCAGAATGTTCTCGCTCACTACTTACGAATCTCACTGATCTTATCGAACTGCTTCATAGCCATAGGCAGGTTGTCGATTAGATCTGTTGCAATCATGTGCAGTCCTGTTCGCTGGAACGCAAGAGCGCCTGCGATACCGTTAATGTATATCGCTACAACTGCGGCCTCAAATGGCTTCATCTTGGCTAGCAACCCTGCTGCCAATCCGGATAACACATCACCAGTGCCTCCCACAGTCATAGCTGGCGTCGACCTTTTTATCACTGCGATCTGTTCGCCATCAGAAATAATATTGATCGATCCTTTTAGTATTATTGTTATTCCATGCTCCTTTGCCAAGTTGTGCACGTTTGATATCATTTCTTCCTTGGTTGATCCCGGTTCTCTACCAAAAAGCCGTTTGTACTCTCCAATATGAGGAGTGACGATTATCCCAGAATTTGAAATCTCTTTTAGAATCTGAGGGATGAGGGCTGATGCATCGAGTAGAATTTTTGTACCAGCCTGCCTCAGTTTTGTCACAAGCGTAGCAAGAGCTTCTGGATCTAAACTCATCCCCATACCCAGGCAAGCAGAGTCTGCGTTCTTTGGAAGCATAGCGATCAGACGATTTGTTGAACCTTTAGTGAGCTTGTCATCAGGCAAGGGAAGGGCAATTATTGCAGGAGAAAATGACCGAACTGCAGTGATTATAGAACGTGGAACGGCGGTGTATACCAAGTCAGCCCCAGAACGCAGCGCAGACATTGTTGCAAGTACAGGCGCTCCATGGTAGAACCTACTACCGCCTGCAACAAGAATCGTACCGTTATCTCCCTTTCTTGAAGAAAATGAACGTGTAGGCATCAGTTGTCTAATGAGCCTGGGCGTGACTGAAATTGTTGATGGCAATAGCTTGCTACAAAGCTATTTTACGTTTACATCAATCAATAAAGTTTTGCAATTTTCTTGTGAAACGTAGCGTAGATGAATTTACTCAAAACAATACAATGTTTAGGGCGTTATGCAGGACCAGACAAAGAAAGATGATGGCAGAGTAGATTGGCACTATGCGAACGACAACAGTAGTAGCCGCAGCTTAAAGTACTCAATAACTAGGCTCCGCATGTATTGTTACAATGGACCCAGGATATTTTGTCCTTATCTCTTTCTCAATCTCTGAGACACGATCATGAATTTGTTCTATAGTCATCTCGCTACTAAAAGAGCAATTGATATCGATTTTGAAGGTATCTTCAGCTGTTCTGTATATTCCAATTCGGTCTATTTTCTTAACACCCCTCGCTTCGCCAACCAAGATGCTTCTAATGGAATGGTGAATAGCACCTTCCGAGATCGGTTCCATTCCAACAACATCAGATATCACGGGCTCAAGGTGCACAGTAATATTCTCGACAGATGTCAGCTCTTCCTTTATGGATTCTTCAACTGCATTAGCTATTGAATGAGCCTCAGTAAGTGTTGCTGATCTATTGACCTGAATGTGAAGCGACACATCCGTCGTGTGACTGTTGGTTATCTTTGAAATAATGACATTGTGAACTCCTCTCACTCCGCTAACGCGTGATGCTGCGCTTTCAATTAATAACTCGAGCGGCATATTATTGGTGCCAAGCACGGGTTCAAAGTGCACAGTAATGTTCCTTGGTTTGACACGCATTCCGGCTCCTGATAGGCTCTTAGCAATATTGTTTTCAACTTTAGCGCTTATATCATGCGCGCTTTCAAAGCTTATTTGTGCCGGAAGTGCTATTGTGGCCTCTACAAATATCTCGCTTCCGACTCGGCGCATTTTGATATCATCTGACCGCAATACGCCTTCCGTTTCACTTGCTGCCTGCTGTACACTCCCAACAAGTCGTGGAGAAATCACGTCAGTTAGCTCCATCGCGTTTTGATATGCAAATCTTATACTAAGATATGAAAGGAAGGAGGCTAGTATAATTGCAGCAATGGAGTCACCATACCCAAAGCCAATGGCAACAAGCCATAACCCTACAAATGCTACAGTGGTTGAAGCGAGATCTGCAAATGCATGTAAAAAGTCAGCCTTCAATGTATTTGAGCCGGTAATTCGCGTGGAAGTCTTTTTTATCGCCCTGCCAAGGATGCCTATCCTAAATCCATCTACAGCCAGAGTATAAATTAGAGCCGCAAAACCAATTGTTCCAGGAATAACAACTATTGAAGCTGAATCGGTAGAGGAGGAAGTTAAAAGTCTCAGGATGGCCTCATGGATGAAAAATACTGCAACTACGAAAAGTGCAATGCCTCCAATGAATCCTCCTACTGTCTCGATTTTGCCGTGTCCATAAGTATGATCGATATCCTTTGGCTTGAGTGCAAGTCGGATGGCGATTATCAATATTGCAGTGACTACAGCATCGAGAAGTGCATGAGTGCCGTCTGTTATCAGGGCAAGGCTATTTGTGAGAATGCCAGCAATAAATTCAAAAGCAAAGACAGAGATGATGGCTATAAGTGACAACAGTAAGGCACGTTTTTTCATTTCTTCAACATTTGGACTAGTTTTTGTTTTTGACCACCCTGTCACTACTAACAAAATAGAGCAGAGTTTATTATTTAGGCATTTACGTTTCCACTAACTAGTAAAGTTAGTACAAGGTAAAAATAATAAACTCTACCAATATTAACAAGGGTGGTAGTATCAGTAATATTGTATAATAAAAAATTGTTGTATAATAAAAAATTGGGTGTGAATCTAACTTAAGTCAAGATGACTCTTTAGATTCTTGTATCTGTTTCTGACGGTCACTTCTGTAACGCCGGCTGCTTCAGCAATATCTGTCTGAGTTTTGGTCTCGCCTGTATTGAGACAGGCAAGATAAAGGACAGATGCAGCAAGTCCCATTGGATCCTTGCCAGCAGATATTCCACTTCTAGTTACATTTTTCATTATTCCAATTGCGATACGTTTCGTCCGTTCACTCAAGTTGGCTTTGTTTGCCACCTTGACGATACATTTCATTGGATCGACCAACGGGATCTTAAGGTCAAGCTCCATTACTACGAGCCGATATATTCTTGCCAGATCTTTACGTTTAATGTTGCCAGTTTGTGCGATGTCCTTTAGTGTTCTAGAAGCGCCAGTCTCTCTACATGCAATGTAAAGCGCTGCCCCTATCATTGCAGATATTGTTCTCCCTCTGACTAGGCCTCTTTCCTGGGCCTTTCTGTAAATATACGCAGTCTTTTCGATTACTGCATCAGATACTCCCAGCTTGTCCTTGAGCCTGTCAAGCTCAGAGAATGCTTGCCGCAGGTTTCTGTCGGTTGGCGAATGAGCTTGTGTACGAAAATCCCAAGCTCTAAGCCTCCCCATGGTTGAGCGCATGGCGCCATCTAGTATGTGGCCGCTGGCATCTTTGTCAGTTCTACCTATTACAGTAGACAGACCCATGTCGTGTCGAGCTAATGAGCGAGGAATTCCTGTCCTGCTCCTATCATTTACCTCTTCAGACGTAAAAGCACGCCATTCTGGGCGGCTTTCCTGACCTCGGTCTGATAGCACAAGACCACAATTCCCGCAAATAATTTCGCCCGATTCTGGGTCTGTGACCGTCTGATCGGAGTTGCATATACTACATAATATTGCAGATTGCATATTTGCTAGAACGAGGTACCATTATAATGGTGATCCAATCTAATAAAGGATACTGATTTATAATAAATCTTATATTAAATAGGCTAAGCCAATGATTTAGCTCGTATGTCGAATTTGTTCAAAAACTGGTAAAAAATAGACCCTATTAGCTTATGATTTGCATTGCAGTTATTTACAATATAACACTAGAATTTGGAATTTTTTAATAGAACAATAGATAGAACTAGCTAGTGTTAGCACAATTTCACCTATTGACCGATTTTTAGCATATTAATATTGACCGTTCTCATTCAAAGGTCCGGAAGGATATTCTGGTTTTATCATCTCTAGGAATATAATTAGGATACTGATATCTGTAACTTAGGCTTTGGCATTTAATGTGGGCGTTTCCTCACTTTTACCTTCAACGTTGCTGGACCCATCCGTGGGATTCGAGGCGAAAGTTTGTGAAATGGCATGTTATAGTCTGGTAATTCAAGTGGCATAGCCTTGTTTCTGAATATAGCATAGGTCTTTCCATCATAGGTGCACTTGATTATCGGAAGGATCTTCATATCTGTCACAATATCTGCAACTTTGTAGTACTCCATCAATCTACGACTTTCATAGACTGTCTCGTTTTTGCGCCTAAATCTTTTTTTACCTATAAACTTGAATGCAAGTATTATGTGTCTTTCAGGGTAGATACTAAACATATTGCGAACTATTATGCAGCGCTCTATTTGGTCCAGGGGAACATATAGAATATCACTTGTCCCTGATTTTGCTTCAATGGTCAGCAGGGTGCCAGAATTATTGTTAACTGCTACAATATCGGGAAGACCAGTACTGCTGCCGCCCAATCGCCGGGCGCGCCACTCCCCGTTATTTAACCTCTGAACAAGAGCATGCTCGTAGTTGTAGCCTCGGCTGCGGCGGATGTTTCCCAATCCGTTATGAAGATGTCTATCTCATATCTTTAAATTTATCCCTAGCAATCATTTTTATTTTAAATTGTCATGAAGGTTAACGGTAAGGTGTTCGTGTAGATGGCATCATCGTCACAATCATCATCTTCAGGCATACAAGCTTCACTCGAAGAGATAGATAAGAACCTAAAAGATGTGCAAGATAGACGCGAAAAATTGATCAAGGGCACTCGCGATGTAGTCATGTTATGCAGTAAATCAATAGTAGCCATGCATCACAACCAGCTTGAGGATGCAAAGAGCAAGATGGATCAGGCAAAGGCGATGCTTGAAGATTTCAGAGAGCACGCCCAACATGACCTTTATCGGTATATAGCAGTCGCAGAACAGGAACTTGTAGAAGCTTATGCATTAAAGTCCGTAATGGAAGACAAGCCAATGCCATCTATGAGAGAGCTTGATGTCACAGGTGAGTCATACCTTACAGGACTCCTCGACTGCGTAGGCGAGATTAAACGCCTTGTCTATGATAGTATGCGTACAGGAAAAGGAAAAGATGTGGAGAAACTATTTGCAACAATGGAAGAGATCTATAATGCTATCTACCCATTTGCAGTGTATGATAACATTGTATCTGGCCTGCGCAAGAAACTCGATGTTGCAAGGATGCTAATTGAAGATATAAGGGCGACTGTAACTGAGGAAAGTAGGAGAAAAGCGTTAATAGAAGCAATTGGTTCTTTTGAAAAGAAGGCATCAAATGGAGAAAAATAAATCGTGAGTCTAAAATCACTCATTTTTCAAGCTCGATTAGCAGGACATTGTTTTTAATATGCATTTGAGGTCGTATCAAGAATATATCATTAACTCAAAAGTTGGGGTTGCGACATCTGAAAGATACAAGTATCTATTATCAAAGCAGCAGTCACATTATTCCAATCTTCTAACTCTCACGTCACAGTTAAGGAGTAAGTGACTTTTCCAGGTATCTGCTGAGGTATCCCTACGCCTGGAACAGGAATTTCATGGACTATTGAGTATTCCAATGTGTGTTCTCCCACGGGTAACGGATTTAAGACTAGATAATAACCATCAACAACCGCTGGGTATGCTCCTTCAGGTGCTCCCCACCTGTTCATCTCAGGGATATTTATTGTGAAGATCGAGGAATTCCTCACCAATATCTGTTCTGTTAAATTCTGGTTTACGATACTATTACCACTGTTTCTAAATAATATCTGATTGTCTAACACAACATCCCATAATTTGAAAATTTCGTCAGCATCCTTTGCACATGCCCACATGTCTTGGATGTTGTCACTTTTAGCTCGAGGGTCTGGGACAGTTGGGTCACATTCACCTATCAGTAAAGGCACAAGAACATATCTGTCTGAGGGAATGGTGCATTTTGAGTTATATGTTATCTGATAGGGATTCATCAAGAATGTCATTATGCCCACAGAATCAGAACCCATTATACACTGATCCAAATTCGTCGCGGGATCTTTAGGAATAGTTTCAGGTATTGCTATATTCCATTGCCAATACTCTTTTGCCCATTCTTCTAACGGCTTGCCGGCTATGATATTTCCGGCGAAAAAGTCCACGCTTCCGGCCTCCGACTGTGATACAAAATAATTATGAAGTAAAAGAGTCAACAAGAATAAGCAAACGAGTAATGCTCCTACCCGCGTCATAAAATTCGATACTTTCTCCTGTTTTTAACCTTTTACCTCAAATATTTCAGTTGAAAATAAGGAGAATTGGTGAAATGATCACTATCAGTATTCTCCAACACTCCAATGGATAAGGTAGAGAGCATATTAGAATTACTAATTGTTACCGCTAATTCGCCTAATTGCAGTCAAATAGATATCCTTATTTTCATCTTTCCTTAACTTATGTTGTCTAGATACGATGAATTTAGAGAATTAGTCAATTGGGTGAGATACTTCGAACTTATTTAGCGTATCACTTAAGGACAATACCACCCCCATTCTAGCCTTAACCATGCTTTCTAGCATTGTAATGATTATAGACTCTATCTTGATATCCTTCTATACAAGCATACCTGAACCTCCAGGCCCATTAATCGATTCTGTTGTATTCACACTATTTGTTATGTTCTTTATCTTTAGCAATTACGTCTTTTTGAGATACTGCAAGAAGGGCGCTGCAAGCGATGTGAAGCCAACACTAGGAATTCGTGAGTTTGCAAGCAAGTCAGTGGTAGTGAGCCAGATTGCACTCTCGTTAATACTAGTATTATTAATAATTCAGATCTTGGTTTTTGAAAGTTATGACCTTGTACTAATCGTATCTGCGGTTTACATTTCGCATGTGGCTGCAATAAGCTTTCTGGTGTTATTAGCATATCAATTTGTCCGATGGTTTGTAATTAGCAAAAATTATCTAACTATAGGTTATGCCTTTGCATTTTGTATGATTATTCTTTATCTAATCACCTCTCTCGCTTTTTTAAGCGCTATTCTTTCAGATCGCGACCCCTCTGTGAGAATGAAGTCAATAAAAGCTGCGGTGGCTGAAAATTCGATTTACGGAACTCTGTTGATTTCAAGTCTGGCTACATTATACACTTATTTGTCCATCATTTCGTTTGTAGGTGTTTGGATCCCTACAGTTGTAATGCTTAGGACTTATTCTGCAAAGGTAGGAGGCATAAGATATTGGACGTTAGTGTCTCTTCCATTGATCTACTTCTTCTTCCCATATTTTGGAAATGAATTGGGAATATTTGATAATTTGTTATTAGAATATGGAACGCAGTTTAATTTTATATACTATATCTTGTTCAGCCCATATAAACAAATAGGAGGATTACTTTTTGGAATTGTATTTTGGATTATTGCTTCCAGGGTAAAGAGACAAAACCTAAAAATACCACTCAGGATTGCGGGCATTGGAATGATACTTCTTTTTGGATCAGCAGTTCTCCATGGGTTGACATTTATTGTACTCCCACCATTTGGGCTTATTACTATATCATTTATGAGCCTGGCGTCGTATATGTTGTTAATTGGAATCTTTTCTGCAGCCAAGGAAATTTCTAAAGATGTTTTAGTTCGTCGGGAAATATACAAAATTGTTGGACATCAGTCAGATCTATTTGGTAATATCGGTTTGGCAGAATTGAACAAAATGCTAGAAAAAAAGGTTAGTGTTATTACTAGTAAAATAAAGGACGAAATTGAGCCTTTGCAACCTGAAATAGAAGAGAGCGATTACAAAAAATTTATTGAAGATGCATTGAATGAACTGGCGTCAAACAAAAAGCAACAGAAATAACTCAATTAGTTGTTCGCCGCTGAATACCAAAATCAATTCTTATCCCTTTTAGATGGTAAATAGAGGCGAAAGCCAATCTAAATATCATTTTATACCCCCACAAGATACAAAATGTTAAACAATTCTTATTGTATAAGTTGCACCAGTGGTAAATTGCCCTTTTTCACATGATCCTGAAAAGTGGAGAGTATATTCACCTATCGGAAGAGGCTTGAGGAAAACCCAATACCCATCAGCTGCTGCTCGTGTGTATCCACCATTATGAAATTTATCAAAATCCCGATGAACGTTGAGCTCAAATACAGAAGGATCAGAATGAACCCTCTGAGAATGGATCAACTCGTTATCTATATAAAATTCCCTTTTTTCAATACTTTCTGCTTTTTTATGCACATGCTCAAGAAGGTCTTGGTCATTTTCTAGTTCAGGATGATATTGTTGGTCTGATTCACAATTAATCACAGGGATTAGTATAGGAATGCCTGCAGGTATTGAACATTGTCGTGATGGAAACCTTTTGGTCTCATTCTCATCAGCGAAAATCCCACCAAGAAACCACGCATCTTTTGGTTGACCTTCAGAGGCCTTTTTTCCGGTTTCGTCTACAATGGGGTTCTGGTCAGCTCGGATAGAGAGGGCCCATTGCCACCATTTTACAGTCCATTGTCCATATGTCAAACCTGCGCATTTGGAATCTGATGAATAATATTCCATACCCATAGTAACGCGTGATTTATGTATGATAGTACTTAAATTTGCTGGAAATAATTGCATAAGCTAAGTCATAACCAATAACCTCATTATGATGTATAATAAATCAACTGAGAACTCAAGTTTATTTTCACTTATTAAAATTATTGGTGTCTAAATTCTCTGTTAACTCTACTAATGCTTATAGTTCCGTTTATAATTCCAATCATAATCCTAACTATTTTCAGCATATCAATACTAAGTAAGCCTATTTAATTAAGTTTATTGTCAACGATCCCTCTTGAATATTCTTAGCACTCATTAGCTACACATCGATCCTTCCGCAACCTGTTGTATTTCAAATAGGCTAATTTAAAATGAAGTTGTTCATGTCAATACATTGATCAATATCTTTGCCGCTATTTCATAATTTTTTGAATACGCCATGAACTCTAAGAGATGATCACCAGCTGTTAGTTTTTCCTTTCTTATTAACAGCCAATAACCACCATGATATACTTCTATGGAATAGCGAGATTCTGTCAACGTTCTTTCAGGTATTCCGATTACATTATCTGTAGGAATATTGGTGAGGCTTAAACGACTTTGTCTTATAACACAACATCCTTCAATTGGAATGCGATCAAACCATGCTCTAAGTTGTATGACCCCCGATAAGTCTTCTACTACTAGTTGTTTTAATCCTTCGGCCGCCTCCGTCAAAGGATGGTCCTGTGGTGAGGCAGACATAGTATATACGGGGACTAGGAGAGCAGCTTTTTCAGTCATGGTTATCGTTCTGATATCTGGTGGATCCTGAAAAGGAGCTACTGCTGCAAAGTACACCGATAACCGTGTCTCGACATCTTCCTTGAAGAAACGGCCTTTATCCTGAAACAAAAATGCATTTCTGCCGCCCTGTAAACTTGTACTAGGATATGATCCACTAGGATTAGTGAACGTACTCGCAGACGCAGGAGTTCTCAAAAACCATTCAAACCATTTGTCTGTGAGAGTGTTACAACTATACACTCCTTCTTTATCTAAGGGCTCCATATGACGATACGTGAATTCATGTTTATCTTTTCCATGTGAAGTAGGATATTGATCTTGATTCTCTTCCTCGTCGGGCTCGATCCAAGGTAGAGGATCGCCTTCATCCTTCAAGTCCTCAAACCTTTTCTCTCTGAAACCTACCATTAATTTTTTTCCAGTAAGCCTCAGCGCAAGATCTTCTTTGTTCTTTCGTATCCCTTCTCCCAACTTTTCTTTTATCATTGTTTCACTCATGAAATGCTCATTGCTTTTGTGGCCATCTTCGCCATTTTTGCTATTACTAGCGTCTGGAATTTCCATTTTCTCGTAGTAGTGTATTCTATTTATTAAATATTTATCAGCCCTTTATAACGGTGGGTATTCTGCGATCGTTCTTTTCGTATTAGCTTAGGTTTATTTAATCAAAATAGCATTATGACTCTAAAGTTAGAGAGTTGCTTACATAACCTCTCTTTTTCAACTGTTTCAGCTAAGCTGCAGAAGCTCTATAATCTGAGATAAGTACAACTATAGGTTCTGTTGGGCTATTTGGAGCAATCGGATTGAAAATGAAGCAGATCGTATTGGTCACTTTTATGATCTTTGTGGCCACAGATTTATCGTATGTATCACACTTGAAAACTACTTTCTACGTCTTTAGACATAATAAAGCTGCAAAATAGAACTGATAAATATAATAGATTAGGCTATCGAGATAACTACGGACAACACTTGCTGGTATAATGACAGAGCAACAGCCTAAACAACACCAAGTAATAATTTCAGGATGCCTAGGAGCAGATTTAATGATTCCTCTTGGGGCGCAAGCAATTGTATTATTTGCTCATGGAAGTGGCAGTAGTAGATATAGTTTAAGAAATCAATTTGTTGCCAATGTATTAAACAATAAGGGAATTGCAACATTACTTGTAGATCTCCTTAACCCAGAAGAAAAAAAAATAGATGAAGAAACTAGGCATCTGAGATACAACATAGAGTTACTTGCGGAAAGGTTTGCGGTTGTAACGAGATGGATTGTCCAACAACCCGATACAAGAGTTTTGAAAATAGGGTATTTCGGATCAAGTACAGGAGCAGCAGCCGCGCTAATGACAGCTGCAAGGCTCAACGTTGCTAAGGTGATTGTAATACGTGGAGGGCGCACTGATCTGGTTGGTGAAAATATTCTTAATCATATCCAAGCACCTACGCTATTCATAGTAGGTAGTAAGGATAGACCAGTTATTGCAATGAACAAAGAGGCACTTGCATCACTCAATAATGCAAAAGCAAAAGAGCTTGCAATTATCCCAAATTCAACTCATCTCTTTGAGGAACCTGGTAGGATGGAAGAAGTGGCTGAAATTGCAGCTGATTGGTTTGAATGCCATTTGCTTGAAACAGGAAAGAAGTTTTACAACAAGTATTCTAGGATGCCAAGAGAGAGGTTCTTATCGTCTTTATGGAATGCACAGACGTTTCAGATAAGATTTAGGGATCGAGTTGCGGCAGGCGAAATCCTTGCATCAATGCTTGGAAGGTACAAGAGCAATCGAAATGATGTACTAGTGATAGGAATCGCTAGAGGAGGCATAGTATTGGCAGACGTCATAGCAGAAAAACTACATGCAGATTTTGATATTATAATTTCGAAAAAGTTACGATCTCCATATGACTCAGAAAACGCCATTGGAGCAATCATGCAGGATAATGAGGTATACTTGGATGCCTCAAATTTGGAAACACAGAAGGATATCACTAACGAATACATAAACATGGAAAGATCGGAGCAGAGGAAAGAAGTGGAACGCAGGTTGAATCTATATCGTCCTTATTCCAGAGAATACAAAATCAAGGACAGAACTGTAATACTTGTTGATGATGGTATCGCAACAGGAGCAACTATGATTATAGCGGCAAGATGGGTAAGAAGACGGCTGCCTAAGCGAGTAATAATAACTGCCCCCGTAGCCTCAAAGGAGGCGGTAAAGCGCTTGAAAAATGAGGCAGAGCAAATTGAGATAATAAGAGATCCTTCAGACTTCAAAACAGTGGAACAATTCTATCAATATTTCCCTGCTGTTTCTGATAACCAGATCATAGAAATTGCTAAAAGTCACTTTCATTCTTAATTTTCATACTACCGTTATCAACTAAAGATCATGACTCGTTTTACAGTTGACGTATGACTCTATTTAGTTATTCTATTCAAATTTAATCTTGCAAAAGATAAACCTCCACGTTACTTTGTTTGTATATCTTTTCATCATCAAGTACAGATCAAACCATCTGAAATGGTTCTCATTGTGTTGCAAAGAAGTGGGTATTGATCAAAACTCATTTATAGCTAAAAACATGCATCACGAGTGTCGTCCTTATGACTGAATTTTCAAAGGCAGTAATCAACTGCATAACTGAATGGAGCAAAAGGTCTGCAGTCTGTAATGGTAACGTGGAGTGCGTTGAACAGTCGGCTAGACAGCTCAGAGAGTGTCTTGATGCTGCATTCCCGGATTCAAAAAAGGTTGAGCTTGAAGCCGACAAGGTAAACTATATGCTCTCATCAGTGTTCTTTCTTGCAAACAGGCTAACAAAAGCTATTGAAGGTTTAGCAGAATTTGATAGAGTTATGAACAGTATTCAAAAGGTCGCTAACACTAGCCTTGAAGAAAAAGAAAACCAACAAAAGCATAAGAAAATCCAAGAAGAGCTAGACCATATACTCGCTAAGTACTTTTAGTAACGACGATATAAAGCATCATATCCTCATACGACCTTTTTTTCAAATTGCTCATATACCTCAGGGTTTGCAAGCAGCCATCCATAATGATGCTCGTCATGAATATATCGCACTTCGCGAATATTAGGCACAATCTTTCGTTTGCGCAATGCAAGCAGAAACTCACCTTGGAAGGCAAGCCCTATTGACTTTGCCTTCTTAGTTGAATTTGGACCTCTAGGTAGTAATATTCTATAGCTAAATTTTCCCAGTGGGTGCTGCGCGATATAATCATCAACCATCCTGTCGGCTGCTTGCCTTACCGTCGACGTGGTACTCAGATCTATCGTATCAATAACTGGAAATGTCGTATAAAGTGGATGTGGCATATTTCTTTACAAAAAAGATTAAAATGCAAAAGGAATAAAAAATTTTATTCTTCTTTATCAGGTTGGAGCAGTTGTCGTTGTTGTTGCTCTTTGTGCTGAATGACTTGTTGTAGTTTTTCCGCCGGACTGTGAACTATCAGGACTAGCCTTGTATCTTAGAAATGCATCCTCAAGATGCCTAATTAGGATATTGTGCCATTCTGGGAAACCATCTGGAGACTCAGGATAATTACGGTAATGGTCGGTCAATACCCTGTTACTGCTAGCACAATACCTGAGATCCTCAGCAAGTTTCTTATTCATTGCTCCTCTAATTATCATGCCCAATTTGTCGACAGTACTGAACTCGGGATGTTCGCCTTTTGTAATTTTATCAATATCCATCTTGGACAAAAAGTGCTTCATACCATAGTTGATCTGCTCATTTGTCAACCCTTGCAGCATCCTTCGAAACACTTCGAGGCCTGCAGTCTTGTAGCCATAATCGTCGATAAAATGCTTATTGTACTTCCATAGCCCTTTTTCAGAAGTATCCCCTGCTTGAATCGCTTCCACTGCGTCTTTGCCAGCTATTGTAGCGGCAATTATTGCAGGCCCGATGCCCCCGGCATCAAGTGGCTTGGGCATCCATGCAGAATCGCCAACCAACATGTATCCATTTGCCACAAGGCAATCATTCTGTCGCCTTACAGACACCTGCCATGTGCCCCATGCATTACCAGTATCATCAGAGCCATCTGCAAGACGTGGATTCTGGATAGTAGGATTCATTTCAACATATTCGTCAATGAGCGTCTTTAGGTCAGTGTGTACACCCATTGTCTTGTTGCGAATATCAAAAGCTTTTTGCTGAACTCCAAGGCCAATGTTTACTTTGCTCTTGCCTTTAGGAAAAACCCAGGCATAACCTCCCGGTGCTACTTTTTGATCGAGATGTATGATGCAATAATCAGGATCAAAATACGTCTTATCTTCCTGTGCTAGGTCAAAGTTGTAAATGTATCTTCCTGTAGCTTCAAGGTCATCGCGGTCTATCCTACGCTGGATAAAGGATTTGATAGGGAGGTTTGTTCGCATTACAGACGTTACACCAGTGCAGTCTACTACCAGATTTGCAGTCTTCTTAAACACACTCTTGTTAGCCAAGTCATCGCCCTCGACACCAACAACAGTATTATCTTCCACAAGAAGTGAGCGAAGTGCAACTCGCTCTTTGATCTCTACTCCTGCCTTTGTTGCTTCTCTTAGCTGCTTTTGGGGGAGAAGTAGCCTGTTCAGCATGTAGCCTTCCCCATCAAATGAAATTCCTGTTTCATGATCAGGTGAGTATGCAATTACGCCTTTAACTGGATGCTCTATTTCTGGCTCGCTCCACGTTATCTTAATTCTGCTTGACATATAGTCAACAGTGTTTTTGCCTACTGCATCTCCACAGATCCAGCCAGAGACTGTTTTTCTTCCTTGCTCAGAAACTGGATTTCTGTCGACTACTAGAATCCTCAGAGACTGGTTGGAATAGTAAGCAGCTGAGGAAGCTACTATAAGGCCAGCAAGACCGCCACCTGCCACAATAACGTCATAGTCCCTTTCCATTAGCGCAAGACAAGGCGTGAAAGCAGAAAACTCTATTTAAAATGTTGCCTTCTAACTAGAGCGAATGTCTGTAGAATAATATATAATAAAATAATCGATAGTTGCTAAGGTTCTCTATCTAACAGGTTGCACAGGGATGACATCTACACCACCTTCTTTTCCTTCCTCTCCTCCTCAGCATCTTCCTTTTGTGTTCTTTGATCTAGGCCAGACGCTTATCGACGAATGGGACTATATTGCATTTTTTGATCAAAAATTTCTCGAACTATTGAATGGATTTGGCGCAAGGATTGATCAGCGGAACTATCACGCTGTCCGCGATAGCATAATCCGGGATCGAAAGATAGGGCATGGCAGTGTCAAAGAGCTTGTCATCGAAGTGTGTAGATTGCTATCCCCGCCAGGTTATGAAAAGGTAATCGTCAGTAAGCTAGAACCACACATAAAACAAGGCAGACGCGACTTGTTTAAATTTTTCAAAGATGCTGAGCCGACCTTAAAGGCAATCTCAAAATATTGTGAAATGGGTATAATAGCAAACCAATCAGAGGATGTTGCAGATTTAATCCAAAAATATGGTTTTGGTGAATTGTTTAAAGTGCGGGCAATCTCGTTCTCTGTAAAATTGAAAAAGCCAGACCTTAAGATTTTTGAGCTTGCCCTCGAGCAGGCAGGACGAAATGCAGGAGATTGCATAATGGTAGGCGATAGGCTGGACACAGATATTTGTCCGGCCAACAAGCTTGGTATGACCACAATTAGGACCACAAATTCGCTTTTTGCTTTGCAAGTACCTTCCAGAGCATGTGAACACCCAAGTTACACAGTGACTAACCTATCAGAGATCCCCGAAATCTTGGAAAGTCTTATTATGAGTTGACACACATTATGATCTGTCGTGCAGAAGGTCTTGAAGATTATAAGAAATACTCATAGACACCCTGTCAATCAAGCACTGCACTGTATAGGTGCACCCTTCTATGGACTGGGTCTTTCGATGCTAATTGTCCATTTGGGAGGGATGCAGACTAATCTTGCTGCAGGTGGGACGATGTTGCTTGCAGCTGTAGCAATGTTTGTGTTAGGCCACAAGATAGAGGGAAATATCAGGTCGATGGTCCCTGTATTACTATTTAGGTTTCTATACATAGTCGTGTCAAGAAGAAGGGTTGCTCGCTATTCTCTGGCAAAGCGAGTCCATCTCCTCAGGACTTAGTTTTGGCTTAATTTTGAACATGGAATGGATGGCTCCTGCGCCATCTCCCGGCGTCCTTGGAACGATGTGTGTATGTACGTGAGGAACCTCCTGTCCAGCGTCACTACCGTTGTGAATTGCGATCGTAGAGGCATTAACTTGAGAGGCTGTCTCAACTGCGCCAGCAAGCTTCCAAACGATTTGAAATACTGCTATTGCGTCCTCTTCGCTCATTTCTTGCACTTTTGCATAGTGTGATTTTGGTATAACAATAGTGTGACCGGCCGCTAGCGGAAACGCATCCAACAGTGCCATAGCCCTTTCATTTTGCATAATCACTCTCGCAGGGACTTCGCCAGCGATGATCTTACAGAAGACACAGTTAGCGTCTTGCATAGCTTTTCATCGTGTTTAGTATGATTCGGTACCTATTATAACATAATCTCGTCCTGTCAGATGACTTAATGAATGGAAGTGCTTTCCCGATTTGATTATGACAATAATCTAGAGACAAGACAATCATATGCCTATTTCCTATGCTTGCTTTTATTTTCTTTCTCTGATGTGTCATAACTACAAATAACAGGAAAGGAATTTCTTAGGTGACCGCTTATACATCTCAGGATGGAGGAGCAGATGTCGCAGTAGAGGATGAGGGAGTTGAGGGCGTAGGAGAAGTCGGAGTAGAAGGAGAGGAGGAAGTATCAGGCTGTTGCTGAGGAGTTTCCATCAGCTGTGCAATCCTCGCCTTTGAGGCAACATACTGGCCAATATCTGAATCAAATTTCACTGACCAAGAGCCCTTCTTTTGAATAAACCCTATCCTCTCTGGAGCAAAGTTATGCTTCCTTAAATCTTCCGCAATCAGGTTTGCAATGTCCTTTGCTGCAATGAGGACATGACATCCATTCAGTGAAGCAGTCGCATTTTCTATCAGGAATTCATTAGTGGCAAACCTAGCGATCTCTTCGTCTTTGAGTGGAATCTGGTTTATAGTAAGCTCGATATTTGCAACTTCCGCAAGTTGTCTAAGTGCAAATACTCCTTTTGAACCGACTGGGTAAACTGCAGCGATATGTGTCTGTTTATCATATTGTGTCCCAAAATCTGGGCAATATCTTGCGATGATTTTTCCAAGAGCAAAATGTGGCTCACTTAAGTTCTTCAGTGCTTCATCTTTTGCGTGAGTAAGGTTAGCAAACTGTATGCCCTTCTGTTCATATTTTGTGATATTTTCAGGTTCCATACAAGCTTGCGTGTAGAGGCCAACTGCAGAAAGGCCGCCAAACTTATTTGTGATTATGATTTCCATTCCTTCCTCGATCTGATCATATCGGGTAGGGAGATCTTTGATTGTGGTTGATACAGCGCTAGTGCCATAAAACAGCTTACCTAATTTGAGCGAGCTGTAATCTTCAAGCACAATGTTATACCGTGATGTGAAGGCATCAAGGTTAGATCTTATCTTGTCAAGCAGGTCTTCAGTCGGTGCATCATAAATTGGAAATAGCTTTGATGTTGGCGACGACTTGACACTGCAGCCAAGCAGATTTAAAAGTTCAATTGCAGATGTCATTGCTATATTGCTGTGTATCTCTGCATCTGGTGGTTTTGTCACATCAGTTACTTGAGTCACTGATGTCACTGCAGGCATGTATCCTACTTTATCACCTCGGTGCAATTGGATATAATCAATCATTCCAAACTCTGCAGTCTTATGTTCTGTCAAGACCGCGGATGCGTTTGTCACTAGGACCTTTGAGCTGAAAATTCTAAAAAAATTCTCCAACACTTTGGATAATGATGGCGCGTGTTCTCCAGAAGCAGTATGAATACGAAAGACTGCAAGCGCCCGTTTCAGTTCCACTTCTTTGTCCATAACAGGATTGGCAAGACTGTATACACGCCTTGTAAGCTCGGGGATCTTGCCATCAATATGATAGAATGAGTCAAACCAAAAAGGGGATATCTTGATGCGAGAATGCTTCATTTCTGCCAGTGCGCATTTGAGTACATGACTGTCGACCTCGTTTGAACAGGATGGAATCCATCGTACAGGATCGAAGCCAAGGTTCCGGTATAAGTCAATATTTTCCCAAAAATTATCAGACAATCTCAGACTATCTCTCCTAGCAATACTATAGTTAATTGACTATTCTATAGAATATACAGAAAAGCTTGTTAATAAATGCGTACTTCTTTACTTTAATTAATTTGAAGAAAACTGATATTTCTTCGCAAATTATAATCGAAATTAGGAAACAACTATTATAAGGAGTTTAGCTCTCAATTTGTGCATACTAATGAGTTCGCAGAATCCAAGCACGACGACGTCTATGAATATTGAAAACCTCACAAACGAACTTGATAACAAATCTGCCCCAGAAATTTTGAAGTGGGCTCTTGACACTTTTGGGGCTAGAATTGCTTTAGCATCAAGTTTTGGGGCAGAGGACGTTGTCATTATAGATATGATGGCAAACATTGACAAAAATAGGGCGAAAGTATTTACACTCGACACTGGACGACTGAATCAAGAAACCTATGATGTAATGGATGCAGTCAGAGCAAGGTATGGGATTCCAATCGAAGTCTATTTTCCAGATCAGAAGGAAGTAGAAGATATGGTCAGGTCAAGAGGCGTGAACCTAATGTATGAGAGTATAGAGAATCGCAAGATGTGTTGTGAGATAAGAAAGGTGCATCCACTCAACCGCGCACTCTCTACCCTTGATGGGTGGATAACGGGTCTTCGCCGCGACCAAGTCGTAACGAGGGCGACAACTAAAAAGATCGAGATCGATAGCGGCCATCGAGGAATATTAAAGGTCAATCCACTTGCAGACTGGACCTCTGATATGGTGTGGGATTACATCCAAAAGAATAACGTTCCATACAACAAGCTTCACGATACAGGCTTTCCAAGCATTGGTTGCGAGCCATGCACACGGGCTGTAAATCCTGGTGAAGATCCACGGGCAGGGAGATGGTGGTGGGAGAGTGCTGCCCAAAAGGAATGTGGCCTTCACTTTGATCCATCTAAGAAAAGACACTCATAGTGTTGGCAATAATAGCGGCAACAATAGTAGTAGTAGTGGTGGTGATTATTATTTAGCATGTCCAACTATATCCCGTTACCCCATGGAAAGAAGCTCGTAGATAGGTTCGTAGTTTCTGACAAGAAGAATATGGAGGGTATGTATACTTTGCAAGTAACCAACGAGCTTAGGAACGATATCGAAAATATTGCGGATGGGATCTTTAGTCCACTCGAAGGATTTGTAGGTGAGGATGATTTTGAAAGTATTGTCAAGACGGGGAGGCTGAGAAACGGTCTTGCATGGACACTTCCAGTTATTCTAGATATTAATGAAGAAGAAGTAGACAAGATAAAGGATGCAGGGCAAGTTGCCCTTGCAACTGATAATAACGAAAAATTTGCAATCCTCCATGTTGAGGAAGTATACTCGTTTGACAAGATAGCATGTGCAAAATTAATCTATCAAACTGATGATACGAAGCATCCCGGCGTCGAAAAAATGATCAATCTGAAAGATAGACTAGTAGGGGGCAAGATAGATGTTGTCAAAAGGATAGAGCAACAATCACCGCTTCGAAAATATAGAATGACGCCGGTACAAACAAGGGCAGAAATAACGCGCAAAGGATGGAAGTCAGTAGTAGGTTTTCAGACAAGAAACGTACCACATGTTGCGCATGAAATGCTACAAAAGGCAGCTCTTAACCTATATGATGGTCTTTTGGTCAACCCACTCATCGGTCGGAAAAAACAAGGAGACTTTAAAGATGAATTGATTCTTTCCACGTACCTTACACTATTAGATAGGTATTATCCAAAGGAGATGGTAATGTTTGTTACATTACACACGGACATGCGATATGCTGGGCCCAAAGAGGCAATTCATCATGCAATAATGAGGAAGAATTTTGGCTGCTCTCACTTTATCGTAGGAAGAGATCATGCAGGGGTCGGCAACTATTATCATCCGTTCGCTGCACACGAAATATTCAAGGGTTATCCTGATCTTGAAATAGAGCCGCTATTCTTTCCTGCATTCTATTATTGCAAAAGGTGTCTTATGTACTCAAATGAAAGAAATTGCCCTCATGGATCAGAGTTTAGAGAAGAACTCAGCGGAACCAACATGAGAAAGATGGTAAGTCAGGGTGACATGCCTGCGGACCATTTAATGAGGCCAGAAGTTGCCAAGATAATTGTATCATTCCAAGAACCATTTGTTTAGAGATAAGAAGAAAAAACAAAAAGACCTGCACGACTGCACATGTGCGCGCGTATTACGCTTTTCTATTAACTAATTAGAATAAGCATATATTTTTAGTTAGGTTGATTTTCTGCCTTATTGAGTTCATCCTTGATTGTCTTATATGTGTCAGAGGCTTCCCGGAATGTTTCTTCGATATTATAGACCGTGCTTGATTTCTTTGATTCTGCTACCGTGACCCTCAATTCCCATGCTAGCGCTTTAACAGCTTCTAGCATTTCCTTAATCGATGTTCCTATTTCCTTCAGATCTTGGCTATTTATACCCCCTCCTCTTACTGTTTCCCCCTCAGCAGTAGATTGCTGGCCATCGCCACTGAAAGAACCCACCTTCGTTTGGATGGTGCTGATCAGACCTTTCGCATCATCAATTATTCCTGTCTCTTTTAATCCGGCAGAGGCCCTATCCACCCTTTCAGAGACACTGTTAATATTTTCAGATATGATGCGAATGTTTTCCATGTTCTGTTGCCATTCGGGAGACTTCATTGTCTCCATAATGTCCTTGGCTATGACTGCGATCTCTCTTATTACTTCAAACGACTCCTGCACCCCGGGTGTTCCAAGCTCGCGCATTATTGCTACCGCATCCGATGCAGTCTCTTTGATGTCATGCAGTTTTCCTCCTTTTTCTGGCATATTTGTAATAACTACAGAATAATGCATGAAAGCAGTTAAGTGGAATACGACAAAATTATATGACTAGAAGATTTAGTTTGTTGTTGTATAACAATTGCATTATCTAAAGGTATGTAAATTTTTATATATCTTAGTTTCAACGGGCATTCACGTATTAGGGAATTACCATTTATCGTAAGATATGACAGAATAGGCCCTCTATATTTTCAATGTTCTTTCTTACATCATTTGCAAATGCTTATGTCGCATTAGAGTTAGCAAAAATGCCGCAGGTATTCATGTCTACATTTCACTTTTGTACAATTGAAATCAAACTCAGGTCAACAAGTGAAACACAGTCAATAGGCAGAATAATCTCTCTCTTCTTTAGATATAGAGATATCTCTGTGTCTCGAGTCAGGCAAACCATTGAAGAAACCTCACGTTGCTTTGGAGCCTACCTTTCTTTCTTCGGCTGCGTTTGTATCTCCTTGCGTGTGGTTTCTCGAACGCAAATAGTTGTATCTGTGTATTTTACGCCTTCGGATAAGCTGAGCAAAGAATATGAATCCTGCAATCGCCAATATGAGATTCACTATTCCACCAGTAATGCTATTCCAAAGCGTAAAAGATAGCACAGAAATGGTCATACTTACTCCCGCAAATGCAAGCACGATCCATGGAAGATACCTGCCTATTTTTATCAAAAACGTCAGGATTTGTATCACTCCCTCAATCTGCGCAGTGCTAGGCAGGGAGTTGGAGGATCGAGAATCCGTTTCTGGCATACAGATGTGTCTCTATTGTATTATAAATAATTTAACATTAAACAAAAATGTGTTAATCAACTTTCTTGGCCCTGTTACGCTAAATGGTACTACAATATTAGATGGCTATCCTTGCGTTAAAATTTATCTACAAAGTACAGGCCATATACTTTTAGATAAGGCATTCTCAGTATGCAATTTCAAAGAGGCAATACATGCGTTGAATTACACTATAATGCAACTGAAAACCGATGCAAACCAGCCTATACAAGTCTAGTCTCAACTTGGACATTATCGTGTGCCAAGAGAACCTAGTTCCAATAAAGAATTTATTCTGTTAAATCTGTTAACTTTTTAATATATTTGATTGATAGGATGAGAAAGATAAGATAATGACATCACTCACTCATCAAATCATTTACATGATCTTCTATGAGCCGCTAGAAGAAATAAGGCTCGCTTGAACCGCTATTGGCTCACAATAAGAAAATAAGATATATTCTTTTTCTACACTTATTAAAAGCCTCAGAGCTCAGCCAGCAAAGCTGGGATGGCGTCAAGGAGCATATGGTAAGGTATTATATCCTTTGGATTGGTAAACATACCAATCAAACTTTACTCCACTGCAAAAGACAAGACATTTTCTTTCAACCAATTATGCAGAAGGGGTCACAGGATACAATACAAGCGATGGTGTCCTGTTGAAGACATCGAAGCCCCCTATCAAGAGATTCAGAAAGGTTACGAAATATTAAAGGATAACTCTGCATTAATCAAAATGGTAAATCATTCAATCAAAAGATTATGACCGATAGTCGCATATACTCTCTCACGAGGTTGCCTATTTGCAGCTTGGCTCTTGCAGGACAAAGATGGATTAGAGACCGTTTGTGGATTCTAACCATAAGCTCTACATATTTTACGATTGGGATTAATCTGGATACTCATTTACTAGCAGCAGAAGGTCGTTTCAATAGCAATGACACTAGATGAGTACAAGTCAAAAAGAAATTTCAAAAACACGCCTGAGCCCAGTCGATTTTCAAAGGATAGATCTACTAAACTAAGCGACAGAGGAACCCTCAGGTTTGTAATACAAAAGCACGACGCGTCAAAACTTCATTACGATTTTCGGCTTGAAACAAGAGACGGCGTACTTTTGTCATGGGCAGTACCAAAGGGTCCTTCTCTAGACCCAAAACAAAAAAGGCTTGCATTAG
>Ga0075420_100000338_pt1 | contig 35840 bp, 32 predicted proteins | sample SoiMetdeltSBSDD4_FD_75296 | JGI IMG/M metagenome (GOLD analysis project Ga0075420, IMG submission 75296) | Bulk soil microbial communities from a Populus tree surrounding site in Tennessee, USA - Soil MetaG P. deltoides SBSDD4 | ecosystem: Environmental > Terrestrial > Soil > Tree plantation...
TCCCGAACGGACGCGACGACTACCTCAAGGAGCTCGAGCGCGCGATCAAGGTCGACGGCATGAAGGGCGTGATGATCCGCGCCAGCCACCAGCACGCTTATCCCGACTCCGATGAGGCAAGGCCGTTCTTCAAGCTCTGCGCCGACCTCGACGTGCCGGTGGTGATCCATCCGCCGCCGGTCGGCTACGGCGAGGAGGTGATGAACGACTATCGCCTGGCGTCGAGCGTCGGCCGTCCGCAGGACAACTGCCTGGCGCTGGCGCGGCTGATCGTGCGCGGCATCTTCGAGCAGTTCCCGACGCTGAAGCTGGTCGTCACCCATCTCGGCGGCGGCATCTGCGAGGTGATCGGCCGCATGAACTACGCCTACACCTTGCAGGACGAAGCGTTCTTTCTCGGCTCGTACGAGCCGATGCTGATCAAGCATCCGCCGCTGCACTATCTGAAGATGTGCTACCTCGACAGCGTCTGCTACCACCTGCCGGCGGCGCGCTGCGTGGTCGAGACCGTCGGCGCCGACAAGATGGTGTTCGGCACCGACGCGCCGCCACTCACGCCGATCAAAGGCGACGGCATCCAGATGATCCGCGATCTCAAGCTCACGCCCGCCGACGAAGCCAAGGTGTTTTCCGGCAACGCCAAGAAGCTGCTGAAGATCGCCTAGGGCGCCCCAGCTTCATGAACCCCATTGAGTTATTTGGAGAAAGACAGCTGGCTGGGATATGTTGAGGTTGCAGGCTTTCAGAATCGAATAGATGTCTGGGTTGTGAAAGAACCAGTCGGAATTCAGAACCTTGCGGGAGCAATTCTGGCGGCAGATTTGCTTTTTTCCTAATTGCTTGCTTGAGCCTCTAGTAGTCGTACGGCGAATGCTTCGCAGCGCCTCGCGTAACGAGGTCCTATCCGCGAAAATGGAGACACATCAATTGTCTCACGACGACAACCCACCAGATACGCTTGGCAGCGCGTTGACGGCTGAAGGGCCGGAACGCCAAACAAAGCTGGAATCTGCGGCCAACAATCTGCGCCAAGAGCTCGAACAGCTGGCAGTTAGAGTCACTGCGCTCGTACTATCTCAGCCACCGACCAGTTTGCTTGGCTATATTTGGGCGCAGGTTTTTGTCGGCGCCATGCGCCAACATTCGCAAAACAAGAAAGAACAATTATCAGACAAGGACCGCAGCTTTGAATTGTATCAATTTGCTCTGGAATACCTCCATGCCGCGTGGAGCGGCAATCGTGAGCCGTTTTCCGAGGGAACTATTAAGGAGGAAAAAGCGGAGGAAGTACTAGTTGCGTTTGAAGAGTTCCGAACTAAGACGATGCAATATTGTTTAGCGAGTAGCCTGGCCAACACAAATCCAGACTTTGGAGAAGGCACCAATAAATTTGAATTTCAAGCTAAAACCAGCTGGGTGCTCATTCGCGGTCATCGCCATCAAGTTCTTGAAAAGGAATTCTTTAGCTTCGTTCTTGCCCCCCAAGAAGATGCACTTGTCAGCACATACGGAGTGGGCTCGGACCAGATTGCTTCTGGCATCCAACAAATAGCGGATGCCTTCCGCATGGGTTATGCGAAGGCATCCGAAGTAATGAGTTCGAAGATGCAAGAGGCTACAGAATTAGTTGCACGCGAGTCGATTACAATGGAACTCGCCATCGAGAAGCTGAAATCTGCAGATACCGATTTCATGAAAGATATGACTGGCGCGTGGAAGGATTTGTTCGAAGGAGGGATTTGCAATTTATCCCGTCAAACGACGCTACCAAAAACTTTGCTTGAGGACTTGGCCTACGAGCCGGGCACTGAAACAAAATTCTTCGAAAAAGGGCCGCTTGCAGGAACTCCGCTTCGAACCCTGCCTGCGCGCATCCGACCGCTGATACGCCTCAACGGCGACTACTACGCGACGGATGGCCAATTTGTTCGCGATTCGGCTTATCGAGCTATCCAGCGCGGACTAATAGCTAGAAACCCAAGCTATCGTGAAAGCTGGAACAAGAAGCAAAAGGACCTAACTGAGGCTGCGTTTCCTGCGATCCTCCACCAACAACTCAAGGGAGCGACGCTTTACAATGAGGTCTATTTTAAAGACGTTACAACGGGCCAATGGGTGGAAACAGACACCGTCGGCTTGTTGGACGATAATCTTTTCATTGTTGAAGCCAAAGCCGGCGTTATGGCAATGCATTCGCCGGCGACAGATTTCGATCGGCATATCCGCGCCGTTCAAGATCTAGTGGTGAAGGCGTATAGGCAGTGCCGTCGATTCGTTGAATACCTAGCAAGCGCTGAGGAATTACAAATATTTCAGCTGGAAAACGGTCAGCACAAAGAGATTGCGAGACTAAGGCTGAACACATTTCGAAAGATAATCCCAATTGGACTAACGGTCGAAGCCTTCACGCCATTCTCTGCAATGTGCAAAGAGCTACCAGAGGTAACGCCGATCCTCGGGAAGCACCCTTTCATCTCCATGTCAGTAGATGACCTGTTCGTGTTGAACCGATTTCTTCCAACAACTGGCACCTTGTTTCACTATCTAGATGTACGTCAGCAAGTGGCTGGAATCCCAGAAGCCATGATGTTCGACGAGCAGGACCATCTCGGAGCATATTTGTCGAGAAACCGATTCGATCGCGACATGCAAGAACAGCTCACTAGCGCAGACAGAGTTGCATGGGACGCATTTAGCGAGAAAATTGAAGAACACTTTAGAGGCGAAGATTGGCAAAGTAAGGCCGTACCACAGCAGCACTTTCCTCCTGAACTCGAGCAGATGCTGCGCGCGCTTGATCGTGCACGGCCAAATGGATGGCTCAAGTACGATGCTTTCTTGCGGGATTTGGGCGGGAAAGGTCGCGAAAATCTCGCATCGCTGGTTCGTCAGCTCTTGCCTACCTTGAAGGAGCATCCAGTACGCAGCGCGCTTCTCGGTACCGAGATGCCGCTCCAGGTCTTTTTGCATCGAAGCGACTTTTCTGTGCCGGAGAGTGAAATAAGGCATCGAGGAGAAGTAGCCTGCTTGATTGCTGGCACTCCAACAGTCCTGATCCTCGTATTTTGCTGCAGTTCTAGTGGCGAAATCACAGGTGCGACCTGTTCGACAGCGGTATCGCCGCCGACAATCCGCGCTGACTATGCTGCACTTGTTGCAGAAGCGGAAGAAAAGCGCGCAAAGTTCATCCAGCTAGGAACTGGGCAAGCTAGAAGGCCGCCGGAAAAATTATCGAAGCGCGCGAAACGGCGCAATCGATACAAACGCCGATAATATCCCCGCGTTACACTGGCACTCTTGTCCACACACAATTAGCGGCGGTTTGCATAAGCAGCGAACTGCCGCAGGCCCCGCAATTGCTGGCCTCGCGCTTTGAACCTATGCTCCGCGCCAAGACCTGCGCACGTCAGGTCATCGGAGGAAGGCATTGATGCAGCCCCGCATATACTTGCTGCTGCTCGCGCTGGCGCTTGGCGTCATGCCTGCAAGCGCGGTCGCGCAGACCGATCCCATCGCGGATTTCTATAAAGGCAAGACCGTCACCATCGTCGCGAGCGGCGGCGTCGGCGGGCCGATCGACCTCGCCTGCCGCGTGGTGGCGCGCTTCCTGTCGCGGCACATCCCCGGCAATCCGACCATCGTCGTGCGCAACATGCCGGGCGGCGGCCATGTGCTGATGTCGAACTACATGTTCACGCAGGCGCCGAAGGACGGCACCACCATCGGCGGCGTGGTCAACAGCATCCCGACCCATCAGGTGATCGACGGCCGCGGCGTGCGCTTCGACGCCGGCAAATTCATCTGGCTCGGCTCGACCGGCTTCGCCAACCTGATGACGATGGCGTGGCACAGCGCCGGCTTCACCACGATCAAGGACGTGTTCGAGCGCGAGCTGCTCACCGGCACCACCGGCGTCGGCTCCGGCACCTACATGTACACCAACGCGATGAACGTCATCCTCGGCACCAAGTTCAAGATGGTGATGGGCTACAAGGATTCCGCGTCGGTCGATCTCGCGATCGAGCGCGGCGAGGTGCAGGCGCGCGGCGGCATGACGATCACCGGCCTGAAGCAGGAACGGCCGCAATGGGTGTCCGAGAACAAGGTCGTGTTCCTGGTGCAGACCGGCGCCGAGAAGGAGGCCGACTATCCGAACGTGCCGCTGATGCACGAGCTGGCGCGCAACGACGAAGAGCGGGCGATCCTCGAGCTGATCTCGTCGCCGGCGGCGCTCGGCAGGCCGTTCTTCCTGCCGCCCGACGTTCCGGCCGACCGGGTCGCGGCGCTGCGCATGGCGTTCGCCGCGACCATGAAGGACCCCGACTACATCGCGGAAGGCAATCGCGTGCGACTCGACATGAACCCGCTCGGCGCCGAACGCGTCACGCAACTCGTCAACGCAACGGTCAATGCACCACCGGACATCGTGGCGAAGGCCCGCGCCGTGCTCGGCACGGAGAAAGAGAAATAGCGAGCGCCTCAGAACCAGCCGCGCTCGAACCGCACAATGTCGCCGGTACGAGGATCGATCCGCATAAAGATCTGCTGACCATTGATGTCGCGACCTTCGATCTTCCAGAGGCCATCGTCAAGCCGCAGCCGGTAAATCACGGCAACACCGTTCTGTGCGGCGATCGCTTGCGCGTCGGCGGACGAGACGTAGTAACCCATTTGAGCCGGCGCGGGTGAAGACGCCAGCATGAGAGCGAGAAGGGCAGCAGTCGCGAAAGCGCTACGCATGGCCGGTCTCCTTCGGCAAATCGCGGGTCAGGATTTTAGCCAGGAGAAATTGGGCAGAGTGAGGCAGCCACTGGTCAAGCCAGAGGCGGCAGAAATCGCCCGAAACGTGCGATCAGTTGGAGCGGCGGCCGTTGCGGGCCGGACGTCCGGTGCGCGCCTGCGCGACGCGCACGTTGCGGGCCTTGCGCTTGGCGGCGGGCCGCGTCTCTTCGGCCTGGTCGTCGCTCTCGACCGCGGCAACCGCGGTGTTGCCGGTGCGCTCGCGGCGCAGGTTCGATGCGAGCCGGCGCCATTCGAGGCGGGGCTCGACATGCGGCGGATCGAAACGATACGGACGGTGCAGCCCGAACTTGGCGCCATTGGCGTCGATCCAGCGCCACACCTCGCCGCTGCGTTCGCTGTCGATGTGGCCGATGTCGATGGCGCGGCCATGGCCATAGCCGCCAACCGCCACCGACCCGCCGTGACGCGAATAGCCGGTGCGCGCCTTGATGCCGGAGGCGATGCTCTGCCGCCAGTCGTCGCGGAAGCCGCTGACGATGGTCCACTCGATGCCGGCTTTATCCAGCGCCTTGCCGGCGTGATAGACCAGCTCGCGGAAGTCGGCATCCATGCCGACGATCACATAGGCCTGCAACGTCTTGCCCATGCGGGTCGCGGCTGCCGGGTCCTTCCAGGTGAAGTCGCCGCCGCGGTCTTTCTTCGCGGGCTGCCGCTGGTAGACTTCCCACAGATACTGGTTGATCTCGTCCGCGGCCGGATTCGCGCGCGGCCGCGATGCCGGCGCAGGCGCCTCGTCAGCGGGAGCCGATGCGGTGACGGGCTCATCGTGGTGCGACGACGGCGCCGCCGCCAGCCGGTGCTCGTAAAGCTGTTGCTCGTAGGCCGCCTCACGCCCGCGCACATTGCCGATGCTTGCGGTCACCAGCGGCCGCTCGGCCTCCGGCTCGGGCTCATCGCCGATCGGCCGCCGGATCGACAGCGTACGCACGGTGTTCACCAGCGACACCGACTCGCCAAGCTGCGCGGGAGTCGACGATGCGGACGCAAGCGAGAATGACGAGGCCGACGCCAGCGCCATCTGTGGCGGCGCATCTTGCGCGAACCAATCCTGGCGGCTGGGCGTTGGATAGGGAGAGGAGGACGCGAGTGGCAGTGCGACCAGAGAAAAGAATGCAGCCGCCAGCCCCCACGCCCACCACGTGATAGAGCCGGACATCCGATCAGCCGATGGCTCGGCGCGGGACGCTCGCATTCGCTTGGAAACCCCCGATCAGCCTGCAATCTGCTCAGCGAGGCAGGCAGGAATGAGGCGCGCAGGCCATTGCATTTGCAGTGGAATCGACAATCAAATGTTACAATTAATGCCCTACTAACGGGCGTTTTGGCCCATAGCCATGGAACTCGGTAGCAATCGATTCATCCATTTGGCAGCAATGTGGCCAACACGCTAGAATGGAACCCTGCTTCGCGCTTCGGGATTCTCCTTCATGCACATCATCGATTCGCACTTCCACTGGTGGCCGCGCTCGGTGTCGGAGTGGTTCTGCAAGCGCAACAACTTCCCCTACGCCCATGCCAATGACCGCGGCGGCTACACCTACCTGCGGCAGGACGGCGTCGATTATATCCTCAACAGCTGGACCGAGTGGTTCGACCTCGACAAGCAGCTCGAGCACATGGACGGGCTCGGCCATCAAGTGGATGTCGTGTGCTCGATCGGTCCGTTCTCGGTGTTCTTCTCCGACCTGCCGGGTGAGGAAGGCCGCGAGGCCGCCACCCTCTGGAACGAGGAAATGGCGGGCGCGCAGAAGAAATATCCCGGACGGCTGTGGGCGAGCGCGGCGGTGCCGCTCATGGACACGCGGATCGCGATCGAAGTGCTCGACGACGCCGTCGGCCGGCTCGGCCTGATGGGCGTCAACATGCCGGGCTCGATCGGCGCCGATCCGCGCATCGACGCGGAGCGGCTGCAGCCGTTCTATGCGCGCGTCGCCGAGCTTGGCATTCCGCTGTTCCTGCATCCGACCGACGCGGTGTTCGCGGACGCGCTCACCGGCTATGACGGCTCGCTGCATCTCAGCCTCGGCCGCGTGATCGAAGTCAGCGTCGCGGCGATGCGGCTGGTGCTCTCCGGCACGATGGAGCGGCATCCGACGCTCAAGGTGGTGATGTCGCACACCGGCGGCGCCCTGCCCTACCAGTCCGGCCGCATGGACAAGAACACGCCGAAGGCCAAGCTGCCGAAGCCCGCCAGCACCTATCTCAAGCGCATGTATACCGACACCGTGTCGCCGCACGCGGCCGGGATGAAGTTCGCGATCGACTATTACGGCATCGACAGCGTGATGTACGGCACCGACTACCCATGCTGGGAGCCGGCGCAGGCGCTCAAGCTGATCGACGAGCTGAACCTGTCGCCGCAGGACAAGCAGAAGCTGTTCTACGACAACGCGCGGCGCATCCTCGGTCTGCGCGATCCGGCACCGGCGCAGGCCGCGCGTGAACCGGCGATGGCGAAATAACGCGCCGACGATACTCCTTTCGTTGCGGCTTCACAGAATTCCGAATGAGGTCTAGGCGGAGCGGCGAGCTCCGTAACCTCTCCCCGCTTGCGGGGCGAGGGAGTACGCTGCCGCCTCGGCGCCGATTCAGTCCTAGTCAGCGCCGCTGCTTCACGAACCATTCGCGCAGCACCCGATCGAGCGCATCGTGCCCGGTCGGCAGTGTCGCCTCGTCCACCGTCAGGCCCGCTTCAAGCAGCAGCGGCGCGCATTCGGCATGCCGGTCGGTGGCGATGCCTTTCCAGCCGCCGGTGGCGCCATGGATCAGCCAGCCGATGGCTGTCCCGCCCTGATCGCGGTCGCGCATATCAAGCGGCGGATTATGCTTGAGCACGCTGCGCAGCATGTCGGGATTGCCGTGCCAGGCCGCCCAGTGGAACGGCGTCGCACCGTGCTGCGACGTCGCCGTCACCGGGAATCCGCGCGCGAGCATCGCGTCGACCGCCGCGGTCTTGTTGTTGCGGGCCGCATCGGCGACCAGCCGCGTGGCATTGGGCGGCGCCTGCTCGATGAGCTTCGGTGACGCCGCAAGGATCGCATCCGCGGCAGCAAGATCGCCGTTCCACAGCGCATCAAGCAACCGGTCGAGCGGACTTGTTCGCGCCAGCAACAGGTCAAGCACGGCCCGGTGTCCGTGCTTGCGCGCCACGTCGAACGCGGAGACGTGGAAGCCGAGCGTCCATTGATAGATGTGGCCGCCGTTCTTGGCGGTGTCGACCATCGGAAACCAGTCCTGGCTCACCCGCATCCGGACCGAGTCCGGGTCCTCATCGAGATGCCGGCGCACGCGATCGACGTCGCCGAGCGCGGCCGCAAGCAAAATGTCGGAGCGCGCGCCGCGTGCGATCAGGAACCGGGCCACATCCGGATGCTCGCTGACGAGATATTGCGCGGCAGACGAAAGGTGGTCGTCGCAGAGCGCATCGATCTCGGCGCCATGGTCGAGCAAAATCTGTGCGATCTCCACGTTCGCCGCGTAGTGCAGCGGCCGCTTGCCATCACCGCCCTTCGCATTCACCAGAGATGGATCGGACGTGAGAAGGGCGCGCAGCCGGTCGGCCATGCCGAACCTGGCGGCCGACCAGACGTCGATTGCGGCGCCACGTTCCAGCAGCACCGGCAGCTGCTCCGGCGTCGCCGTCTCCAGGATGCCGAACCCGCCCATCTCCCAGGTCGACTTCGCGTTGATGTCGGCGCCGTGCGCGATCAGGAGATCGAGCATCGCGACATTGCCGCGGGCGATGTGGATCGCCGGCTGCTGAAAGTCGAACAGCGGCTCGTTGATCCGCCCGGCAAGATCGGGATGCGCCTTGATCAGGTCGCGCACGTCGTCGACATCGCCGTTATGAACCGCAGCGATGAACAGTTCGACCGGCGATTTCGTCAGGGCGTCGATCTTGTGCCTGAGCCGGGCCCAGCTCTCGAACCCGTGGCCGCGCGCAATCACCAACTGCGCATCGGCGAGCTTGAATTCCTCGGGCGTGGGCGGCTTGGGATGCAGCACCTGAACACGCGCTATCGCGTCCGCATCGCCGCGCCAGTAGTCGAGCGCCAGCGACTTGGCGCGCTTTCGCTGCTTGTCGAGATTGGGTTTAGGCGGCAACGGTTCGATGAAGCGCTGCGCGTCCGCCTTGCGGGAGGTGTCCGTCATGACTGACCTTCTTTCACGATGTGCCCGATGTCCACGAGACGGGCTGAAAGAGGGTCGTCGTTACGAAGACCGTGACAATGATCAGGCGGGAGGTTCCCTTTCCGTGGACGGGACGCGTCCTGAACGCGCTCCGGCAGGATAGCATACCGGCCATCCACGGTTCCAGCCTCTGCGCCAGTTCCTGCTCTTGAACCGCGGGCAATTCTGCGCTGCACTGCCAGGCGAGGATTTCACGGACACTCGGCGCCATACGATCGAGTGCCCCAAGGAGAATGCAGCCATGAAAATCGGCCACGCCGAAGACTCGACCCAGATCGCCAGCACGCGCACCGGCAAGGAGCGCCAGTTCAAGACGCTGTTGACCGGCGAGGACGGTGCGCTCGACAACTTCCGCGTCTACTTTGTCCGCCAGCAGGGCGAGGTCGATGTCCCTCGTCATAAACACAACTTCGATCAGGTCCGCATGTGCCTGGAAGGCCCGGGCAAGCAGAACTATGGCGAGGGCAAATGGATCGCGCCGGGCGAGATCGCCTACTTCCCGGAAGGGACGCCCTACGGCCCTGAGAAGAGCAACACCGAGAGGCTCAGTCTCACGCTGCAGTTCGGCGGCGCCAGCCGGTCGGGCTTCATCAGTTCGGCACGCGTGCAAAAGGCCATGGAGGAGATGAAGGAGTTCGGCACTTTCGAGAAAGGCATCTTCAAGCGTGTCGGCCAGCTCGCGCCGGGCGAAAAGCGCAACCAGGACGCCTACGAGGCAGTCTGGGAGCACGTCAACAAGCGCAAGATGGTCTATCCGAAGCCGCGCTATGGCGAAGCGATCCTGATGAAGCCGGAGAACTTCGAATGGGAGGCGGTCGAGGATCAGGCCGGCTTTGCCCGGAAGAATCTCTGCATCTTCTCGGAGCGCAGCCTGCAGTTTTCGATCCTCAAGATTGAGCCGCGCGCACGCGGCGTGCAGGTGTCGCGCGGCGGTATCCAGATCGGCTTCGTCGTCAGTGGCAGCGGTGCGGTGAACGGCGAGGCGCTGCGCAAGCATTCCGGCTTCTCCGGCCGCGAGGACTTCGCGCTCGCATCCGATGAAGGGATGGAAGTGCTGCTCGTCGGGCTTCCGGTCTTCGCCGAAGCCAAGCAGGAAACCCTGGTCGCCGCCGAATAGGAGCAGCCCATGCGCGTGCTCGTGCTTTTGCGCATCGCCGCCACGGTGGTGCTGCTCGCGGCCGTTGCAAGTCCGGCCACGGCGCAGACACCGTTCTTCCAGGGCAAGCAGCTCAAGGTGCTGGTCGGCTTTCCGCCCGGCGGCGGCAGCGATCTGTTCGCCCGCGTGATCGCCGACGGCCTTGCCCGCCATGTCGAGGGCAAGCCTACCGTCGTGGTGCAGAACCAGCCGGGCGCCGGCAGCGTCATCGCGATGAACAACTACGCCAACCGGGTGCCGCGCGACGGCACCACCGTGCTCAGCGGCACCGGCCAGTTGCTGGTGCGCCTGCTGCTCGGCCTCGACGGCGCGCGTGCGAAGATCGGCGACTTGCAGGCGTTGGTCGCGACCCCGATGGGGCGGGTCACTTATGCGTCGCCGCAAACCGGATTCAAATCGGTCAAGGACCTGCTGAGTCCGGAACAGCCGCTCATCCTCGGCGTCCCCGAAGTCATCTCCACCATCGACGCGGTGCTCGGCCTTTCGGTGCTGAAGGCGAACTTCCGCTCGATCACCGGCTATCCCGGCAAGGCCGACGTCCGGCTCGCGCTGCTGCGCAACGAGATCAATCTCGATTCGCAGTCGACGCCGATCTTCGAACAGAGCGTGCGGCCGTCGGTGAAAGACGGTCAGGCGATCCCGCTGTTCGCGCAGGGCTTCATGGACGGCGACCGGCTCACCCGCGATCCGGCCGCGCCGGATGTGCCGTCGGTCGGCGAGGCCTATCAGACCGTGCACGGCGTCGCGCCGTCAGGACCGGCCTGGGATTCCTACAAAGCGGTCGCGCGCGCGATCGGCAACGGCGGCAAGATCATGATGGTGCACAGCGACGCGCCGCCCGAAGCACGCGCGGCGCTCAAGCGCGCGGTCGAGGCGATGGTCAAGGATCCCGCATACTTGAAAAGCGCCGAGAGCGTTCTGGAAGGCTACGGCTTCACCACTGGCGAGCAGCTCGAAAAGAACATCGCCGCCATCGGCCAGATGGACGCGGTCTCGATCGCCTGGCTGCAGGAATTGCTCAGCCGCGAATTCCGGGTGAAATTCAAATAGGCAGGCTCTCGTGTCCCGGGCGCAACGCAGCACGCAGTGATACGTTGCAGACCCGGGACCGTCCCAACCCCGGAATCGCGAGAGCACAGCCGGGACGGTCCCGGATCAGCGGTGCATCACTGCGTGCTGCACCGCGTCCGGGACACGCAACCAGCAATCAATCGTTGTGGTTCTCGTGCACAGCGACGGCGCCGCGGCGCCAGTAGCCGGCCGCGCGGATCCATTTCGGATTGGCGCCGTGGTTGGCGATCAGCTGTGCGCGCAATGCCTTCGCCGTCAGCGACTCGCAGGCCACCCATGCATAGTAGTCGCCCTTCGGCAGCTTCAGCGCCGCGAGCCCGCGCGCCAGCGCATCGGTGCTGCCGGCCTCGGCGCCGTTGCGATGCACCCAGGTGACCGACACGTCGGCGGCGCTCCTGAACGGTACCTCGTCGGCGGCGTTGTCGACTTCCGCCAGCACCACGGCGCGCGAGCCGGCGGGCAATTCCTCCAGCCGCCGCGCGATCGCCGGCACGCCGGTGTCGTCGCCGACCAGCAGATGCCAGTCATAGGTGGTCGGGATCATGAACGAACCACGCGGTCCACCGATGCGCAGTGTCTGCCCCGCCTTGGCCTGCTCGGCCCAGCGCGTTGCCGGCCCGGCGTCATGCAGGACGAATTCGATCTCGAGCGTGTTGGCCTTGGGATCGTAGCGGCGCGGTGTGTAGTCGCGCGACTCCATCTCGGGCGTGCCATCCTCAGCGGTCTTTCCGGTCGGGAAGAACAGCTTCACATGGTCGTCAAAACCGAGGCTGGTGAAGCCGTCGAGATCGCCGCCGAGCGTGATGCGGATCATGTGCGCCGCGATCTTATCGACGCGCAACACATTAAGCTCGCGCCGGCGCGGCTGGTGGCGCACGCGTTGCGGCGCGCGGGGATCAACTTCGGCCGGGGCGGCGACCGGGGATGGCATCGACATGGCGGCAAATCTCCTTGGTCAATAAGTCTCGTTATTCAGCGCTGAATATAGAGAGTGTTTGGCGCACAACAACCGTGGCAGCTTTTATCGATTCCAGACTATTTCCCTGCTCTTAAGATTCCAGACTATTTCCCCGCTCTTAATAAGCGGATGTCCCTGGTTGCGCGAGGACGAACGGAGCAAACCTATGTTTAGCACCTCAGAACGTCACAGACAGGCGTGCGGATCACGACGTTTTCCCGTGGCCGGATTGCGATGCCTGCCGCACGAACAGAAAGACAATGACGCTCGACGCGGCGGCGAAGAAGCACCACACCGAAATATAGGACTGGTGATAGGACCACCACGCCACCGCAAAGCCGCCGAGGATGACGACCGCGAGCAGCTGGATCATGCGGTGTGACGACAGCAGCAACGATATGGTGGTCGCCAGCACGTAGGGAATCTCGATCCCCTTCGGATAGGTCACGCCGTTGCTGTAGACGATGTGCCCGCTTGCGGCCGACGCGATGTAGGGATTGCCGAGCATCTTGACCAGCAGGTAGGTCGAGACCGCCGCACCAACGAGCACGCAGAGCGCGATCAGCCGCCGGCGCAACAGGTTCGGCTCGATCAGCCACGCGGCGATCGGCGCGAACATCGGCCAGAAGATTTCCGCATAGCCGAGGAAGGCGTGCGTCAGGAACGGCCGGCAGGTGCCAGGCTCCGGTCGCGCGAGGTCGAGCCAGAGGAAACCCTCGACCGCCTGCTGCAATGCAAACAGCACGGGGAACGCCGCGATCGGCAGCAGCGCCGGATCGCGCAGCTTTGCCGCCTTCCACAAGGTGACCGTGCCGATGCTGCCCGCGACCGCCGCCGCAGTGAAGCTCGCCGTCGCCGAGAAACACATGGCCCACCCATTCCCTGTTGAATGCCGCCCACGATGGCGACTGCGCACCGCACGTCAAGGCGGTTTCGCCCCGGTACGTTTCGCCTCTATACTTTCCCACCTTTCAATTTCCCTCACCAAGACATCCCAAGGACACCCACATGAACGGCGCAGACGTGGTCGCTGAAATCCTCCGTCGCGAAGGCACGGACTTCCTGTCCGCCTATCCGCGCAATCCGCTGATCGAAAGCTGCGCCGCGCTGAACATCCGTCCGATCTTCTGCCGCCAGGAGCGCGTCGGTGTCGGGCTCGCCGATGGCTATTCACGCATCAAGCGCGGCAAGAAGAACGGCGTGTTCGCCGCGCAGGCCGGCCCCGGCATCGAGAACGCGTTCCCCGGCGTGGCGCAGGCCTACACCGAGAACGTGCCGATGCTGATGATCCCGGCCGGCTTGCCGCTGTCAAAGCGCTCGATCAAGCCGACGTTCTGCGCATCCGACGTCTACCGTCCCGTCACCAAATGGTCGGCGCTGGCCTACAGCGTGCAGGAGCTGCCCGACCTGATGCGGCGCGCCTACCAGGCGATGCGCTCCGGCAAGGGCGGGCCAGTGATGGTCGAGATTCCGAACGAGATCTTCGAGGCCGAGTTCAAGGGCGAGATCGACTACACGCCGGTACCGATGCAGCGCACCGCGCCCGATCCGGACGCGATCAAGGAAGCGGCGCGCATGCTGCTCGCCGCGAAGAACCCGGTGCTATGGGCGGGGCAAGGCATTCACTACGCCGAAGCCGGCGATCTGCTCGCGACCTTGGCGGAGCTGATCCCGGCGCCCGTCGTCGCCACCAATCCCGGCAAGAGCGCGATCCCGGATTCGCATCCGCTCGCGCTTGGTTCATCGACGCGCTCGCGCTCGAAGATGTTCACCGATTTCATGACCAAGGCCGACGTGGTGATGGCGATCGGCTCGAGCCTGACCAAGACCAATTTCGGCCCCAACATGCCACCCTCGAAGACACTGATCCATTCGACCAACGAGGCGAGCGACATCAACAAGGAAAGCCGCGCCACGTTGTCGGTGATCGGTGACGCCGCGCTCGTCATCGAGGCGCTGATCACCGAAGTCGAGAAGCAGAAAGGCGCCGCGCGAGGTTCTATTGGGCTTGGCGGCAACGCGCTGGCGTCCCTCAAGGAGGAGATCGCGACGGGGAAGAAGGCTTGGCTGGCAGAATGGGCCAAGCACCTCGATTCCGATGAGACGCCACTGAACCAGTACCGCGTGATCCGCGACATGATGCGCACCATGGATCGCGACAACGTCATCATGACCCACGACTCCGGCTCGCCGCGCGAACAGCTGTTGCCGTTCTGGGAGACCACCAAGGCCGGCTCCTACATGGGCTGGGGCAAGTCCACGCAGCTCGGCTACGGCCTCGGCATCACCATCGGTGCGAAGATCGCGGAGCCGAAGAAGCTCTGCGTCAACCTGATGGGCGACGCCTCGTTCGGCATGACCGGCATGGATATCGAGACCGCGTCACGCAACAAGATCGCGATCCTCACCATCGTGTTCAACAACGGTGTCATGGGCGCCGAGCGCGACGTGCTGCCGATCTCGGACGAGAAATACGGAACCATGACGGTCGGCGGCAACTACACCAAGGTCGCCGAGGGCCTGAACGTGCCGGCGATGCGGGTCGACAAGCCCGCGAACATCGTCGGCGCGATCAAGGAAGCGGTGACGATGACCGAGAAGGGCTCGCCGTTCCTGCTCGAATTCGTGGTGAAGGAAGGCCACGACTTCTCGCGCTACAATCTCGCGGGGTTGTGAGAGGCGGCGCATATCGCCGCGCCCCGGCGATCCGACGAGGATAGGGCGATGACGACAGCGCCGGCACCGCGGGAGGCACGCTGGCGGCCGATGCGGCACGACGACCTTGCCACGGTGAACGATCTCGCCCGGAAGCTTCACCCCGCCTATCCGGAAGCGCCTGAGGTTTTCGACGAAAAGCTGAGACTCTTTCCGCAGGGCTGTTTCACGCTGCAAGACGCCGATGCCGGTACGGCCGGATATTGCTTTTCGCACCCTTGGACGCGGGAGCTGCCGCCTGCTCTCGATCGGCTGCTGGGCCGGTTGCCGCCTCGTCCCGACACCTACTTTGTTCACGACCTGGCCATCGACGAAGCCCTGCGCGGACAAAGACTCGCAGCGCTCCTGTTGCCTGTGCTGGCGGCGGTGGCGAAATGCGGTGGCCTGGAGCACATGACGTTGATTGCGGTGAACGCGAGCGAAGCGTTCTGGCGCAAGGCCGGCTTCGCCGTCACCGCCGATCCGACGCTGCAACGCGCCGTGCGGGCGAAATACAGCGACGAAGCTGTTCACATGGAAATGCAGCTCGGCGCGTTCTGAGGAACCGAAGCGCAGAACGTCTTGACACGCGCCTTCTAGAACAACCCCAGCTCCGGCGCCGCCATCCAGATCAGCCGCAGGCCGAGCGCGGTGAGCACGAGTTGCAGGATCAGCCGGAAGCGGCCCTCGCTGGTGTAGTCGAGCGCAACTTCGCCGAGCCAGTTGCCGAGCGCACCGGCCAGCACCATCGCGACCATCAACGGCACGAAGCTGCCGATCGCGAAACCGATGAAGCCGAACGCGGCGACCTTGGCGGTATGCGAGATCAGCATCAGCGCGCCGAGCGTCGCAGCATGGTTATAGCGGTTGGGCGAGGCGCTGGCGACGAACGGCGCCAGCAGCGTGCCGGTCGCGCTCACGAATACGCCAAGGAACGTCGCGCCGAACCCGAGGAACGCAAAGCGCCCGCCCTCGGCGCCGAGGCGTCCGAGCTTGGGCATCCAGGTGACCAGCAGGATGAAGCCGCCGAGGATCGCCTGCAGCCAGTTGATCGGCAGCGCCACGAATACATTGGCGCCGAGCGCAGCACCGATGACCGAGCCGATCACGAACGGCAGCAGCGTGCCGCGCATGACATGCCGCCACATGATCATCGTGCGCGCCGCGCCGGTGCCCAGCATCACCACCGTATGCACCGGGATCACGACGGTGGGCGGCACCACCATCGCCATCAGCGCAAGCAGCAGCACGCCGCCGGCGGCGCCGGTGAAGACGCCGATGAAGCCCGAGATGAACGATGCGAGGGAAAGACCGGCGAACAGGAGCGGGCCGATCTCCGGCGTGAAGAGGAAATCCATGCGCGCCGCTTATCGCGAATTCCATCGCACCGGGCAATGCATGGAAACGCCGTGGTTCCATGCCCCCGGCGCGTAGCCGGCCGTTAGGCAGTGGACGAGCCGGAGCCAAATGCGACCCCCGCGCGTGTTGACATCCGGCGCCGAAAGTCAGCATCTGCCGCGATGCCGGTATTGCCGGCCCGGTCGCAGCCTACCCGGTCAAAACAAGGAGCCCCGAAGTGAAGACGATTCGCGATCCGTCGCGATGGATAGGATTCCGTCGCTACCCCACGCCTGCCCCCGGATCGGGCCGGCGCCGATTCACCATGCCTCGATCAACGAGGCGCAGCCATGCATAGGATCGGCAAGCGCTTCAGTTTCTCCGCGTCGCATTTTATCGGCGGCCTTCCGGCCGACCATCCGTGCGCGCGGCTGCACGGGCACAACTACGAGGTCGAGGTGTCGCTGCAGGCGCCGGCGCTCGACACCGTGGGCTTTGTGCGCGATTTCCGCGAGCTTTCCGCGCTGAAGGATTTCATCAACGCGAACCTCGATCACCGGCATCTCAACGATGTGCTCGGCCATGACCGCACCACCACCGAGGTGATCGCCGAATGGCTGTACGGCTGGTGCAAGGCGCGCTGGCCCGAGGTCGTCGCCGTCCGGGTTAGCGAGACGCCGAGCTCCTGGGCTGAGTACCGGCCGTGAGCGATCCGATCCGCATCAGCGAGATCTTCGGCCCGACCATCCAGGGCGAAGGCCCGCTGATCGGACGGCCGACGGTGTTCGTGCGCACCGCCGGCTGCGACTACCGCTGCGCCTGGTGCGACACGCTCTATGCGGTGCTGCCCGAGCATCATCGCGAATGGGCGTCGATGTCGCCTCAGGACGTGATGGCGCGCGTCAATGAACTCGCCGGTGGGCAGCCGATCCTGGTCACGGTGTCGGGTGGCAATCCGGCGTTGCAGCCGATCGGCGCGTTGATCGAACTCGGTCGCAAGCACGGCCACAGCTTTGCGCTCGAAACGCAGGGCAGCGTCGCCAAGCCCTGGTTCGCCGAACTCGACTGGCTGATGCTGAGCCCCAAGCCGCCGTCGTCGGGGATGACGACCGACTGGGACATGGTCGATGCCTGCGTGGCCGCGGCGGGCAAGCGCGCGCGTTGTGCGCTCAAGATCGTCGTGTTCGATGATGTCGACTATGCCTACGCGCGGGATGCCGCCGCGCGCTTGCCCGCGCTGCCGGTCTATCTGCAGGTCGGCAATCCCGCGCCGCTTTCGCCAGCGTCCACGAACAACGACGCTGATCGCGATGATCTGATGGATCGCTTCCGCTGGCTGATCGACAAGGTGACCGCCGACCGCTGGTTCACCGCGACCGTGCTGCCACAGCTTCACGTGCTGACCTGGGGTAACAAGCGCGGGGTGTAGGCGGCAAGCACGGATGAAGAGGGCGGCGAGCACGGCGTGTTCCAGCCCGCGGTCCGCGTTCTGAAATCGAGGATCACCTGCAGCCACGTTTTGGCGCCTCCTCGTCACGGACCCCACGACGACCAGCATTGAACCCGACGTTTGATGACACGGTTTGCGAACGGTATTCGCCAAGCCAAGACGCCTACTGTGGATTGAGCTGTTGCTAAAAAACAACTAATGAAATTTATCTTCTACCAGCGGTTGAGAACGCATTCGAGGGATCGTCATCTCAGCGATAATTCGATCAGGTGAAATCACGGGAGGGAAGCAATGGCGAAGAAACCCAAGGCAGCCAATCGACGCAAGGAAGGCAAGTCCAAGCCGGTTGCTGGTTCTGTAGATTTGCTCGAGAGGCATGTCAGGGCGTTGGATCAACACGCGGAAGCACTACGAGATCACACCAAATTGCTTCGAAAAATCTACCCATCGCAAGACCGACATGCGCTGGCTCTCAATACACTCGTATCGACAGTAACGGCTTCACGCACAATAACGAAATCAACCATCAAAGGAGTGCTCGCCGAGAGATGGGGCGTCCACAATCCTGACGATGTTCACGAGAACGAGCCGATTTCGAACTATATCGTCGGTGGCCCCAGCATTGTGATGTCCTATTGGAGCACCCTCAATTCGTTGCCTCGATTCTCTGCCGATCATTTGTCGATGACTCGCGCTGATATGGTCGGCGTCAACAACGTGGAACGCATGATCCGCGCAGTCGGCGCCGGATATACCCGGCTCGGCTGGGTCGTCAAACCGTGATCTTGGGAGCGCCACTATGGCCCACCGTATTTCTCTCGGACTGCTTATCTCCACGGCATTGATGACGAGCGGCGCTATTGCGCAAGGTCAAATTTCTGCGCCCGCTTCGACGTCCCAGACTGATGCGAGTACCGATAGAATTCAAAAATTTCTAGACACGCTTTCTGACGATGAAAAGGGACGCTTACGTACTTTGCTGCATTCGAAGACTAAAGCGCGCGCAGCGACCTCAGAAAGCCAAAAATCAACTTCCGCGAAGCCTGTCCAATTGTCGAAGAAAGCAGCTGCCTCTCCACCGCCGGTGGCCGATAAACTGCCGGAGTGCGCAACCCAATCATTTTTTGTAAGGCGCGATCGCTCGGAACTGTTCAGCATACTTTCGCCTTGCGGCCCAGCCGACGTACCCGGTGCAACTGTTGGCTATACAGACAACCGATTGACCGACGCCCAAACTTTCAACGCGCAGGGCTGGCTGGCGTTCGCATTTAAGCGCGACGCCGAATATGCATTCGGCGCTTCCTTGTATCTCAACGGGACGTGGGCCACGCCCTTCAAAGCAACCGAGCGCAGCGCTGTGCGTGCAGCACTAGAACTACAGCGCGCGGTCTCCCTACCTGACTTCATTTTTCCGTCGCAAGACTTCGCTTTGTCGCCATACGTTCAGACGGATTTTCGTGGCAGGGCCAGGATTGCGGGAATCAACGCCCTATGGGAGCCTTATAATCCTGGCGCGCATCTCGGCGGACGAGATGATACCAACGCCCGCAAGTGGATCGGCTTTTATTGGAGACTTCAGGGAGAAATAGACGCGTTTCGCGTCGAAGAAGCCGGGCTAACTAATTTCAAATCGAATACATCCTACGCACTTGTCGGTGGGCGAGTGCAAGGCCGCGCCATCCTCTTCCAAAACATGCCCGAGGTTGGCCCCTTATGTGGACGCATTTTTGCCAACGCCACTCTCGAGTCATTTTGGGACGCAGAATCGTCCACGACGATCAGCAACCGAATCGCGGAGGTTGGCTACTATCTAAGTTCAGGGGTTGCACCGTACTGGCGGTTCTGTGAACCCACCACAAATGGCCTCGCACCCGTGCCAACCTCAAGCGCCACGTCAAGCTCGGTATCGTTCATCTATAGCAACGGAACAGACAAATCGACGTTCCAACGGCAAGAACAATATAGGGTTCAGCTAAACTATCGATACTAGCACCGATCAGAGAATGATGCGCTCTGAAGTGGCGATCCCGGCAGGGCTCGAACCTGCGACCCCCGGTTTAGGAAACCGGTGCTCTATCCAGCTGAGCTACGGGACCGCTGCGCCCTAAATGGATGATGGGCGGCCCATTGGCAACGGGCTTTTGCCATGCCGGCGCGCCGCGCCCCGAAAATCCCGTAACGCTCGCAACTTCGGCACCGACTGCCCAGTCCGCGTCCTTCCGGCAACGCCGGCCGGCGGCTATCGTGACGCCGTGCCGTTCATCCCATGGAGAAAACCCCATGCAACGAATGCTCGCCGTCGCCGCCTTCCTGCTAGTGCTCGCCAGCGCGTCCTACGCCCAGACGTTCGAGAAGAAGAATTTCAACTACAGCAAATTCGCCAAGGGCGCGTTCTCCGAGGTGGTGACCGTCACCGGCCCGGCGAAGATGATCTATCTTGCGGGCATCGGATCGGAAGATGAGGACGACGGCTCGGTCCGCCACACGGATGATTTCCTCCAGCAATGCCGGTTCGCCTGGCAGAAGGTCGGCAAGCTGCTGCAGGAGCACGGCGCGACCGTCTCCGACATCGTCAAGGCGACGACCTACGTCACCGACATCCGCTACCGCGACGAGATGCGCAAATGCCGCACCGAAGTGTTCGCCGGCAAGCCGCTGCCGCCGCACACGCTGCTCAACGTCGTGCAGCTCGCGCGCCCCGGCATGATGTTCGAGGTCGACGTCGTCGCGGCGGTGGCGGCGAAGTAGCCTGATACACATTGCGGCACGCTGGGTTCGGTGCCTATCCTGCCCGGCGCGGGGACATAGACGATGACCGATCTACCTTCCACTCGTCCTGCCGAATCGGCGGAGGCGCTGGGTCATCGCATCCAGCAGAGCCTGCAGGTGATCCTCGACGGCCTGGACGGGCGCGACACGCTTTCCGTGGCGGACACCGAAAATCTACGGCGCGAACTGCGCATACTGATCCATAGCGAACGTCTCCAGATCACGACCGGCGTGACCGACAAGGCCGAGCAGATCCTCGCCTACATGCTGCGCCCGAATATCGAAGACTGCATGAACCTGTGGTTCGGCAAGTCCGAGCAGACCGACCAGGAAATCTGGCAGCGGTTCGGCGCGGACGTGGCGCTCGCTTCCAGGGGGCACTACGACTACTGGGCCCTGGAAGAGGAATATCCGCGTCTCCTGGTGGCGCTGGTAATCTTGCTCGACCAGTTTCCCCGCAACATGTATCGCGACACGCCGCAGATGTATGCGCGTGACGCGCACTGCCTGGCGCTGGTCAAGAGCGGGCTGCGCATCGGCCTGGCCAACCGCCTGCGGCCGATCGAGCGGGTCTTCCTCTGCCTGGTGCTGACCCACTCCGAGAAGCTGGACGATCAGCATTTGTGCATGGCGGAATGGGCCCGCGTCATGGAGCAACTGGCGCCAGACGATCCGCTGAACGCCTTCCACGAGATTTTTCACCGGCACGTCGCCGTGATCAAACGCTTCGGCCGATTTCCCCACCGCAACAAGATATTGCAGCGTGCGAACACTCCGGCGGAGGAACGCTTTCTCGATGACAACTCGTTCCGCTTCGACCTGCCGTTGATCCGTCAGGCCCATGGCGCGTTTGTATTCACCGGCACGGTGAAGAAGCGCACCGTGAAGCTGCTGGACCACGAATACGAGACCCTGCTGCCGGACATCGACGAGAGGCCCGCCGGCGCCTTCGAGTTCAAGTATGAGGGACCCGACAACGTCTTCACCAAGACGCGCGAGCAGCTCGAAAAGCAGGGCTACATCCGGATCGGCGATCACGTCCCCGACTTCACCGCCGACACCAGCATAGGCCCGATCAACTTCCACGAATTCATCGGCGACTCCTGGTGCGTGCTGTTTTCCCATCCGGCGGACTTCACGCCGGTATGCACCACCGAGTTCGGGGCGACGGCCAGGCTGCAGCCCGAGTGGAGCGCGCGCGGTGTGAAGGTCATCGGCCTGAGCGTCGACAGCACCGAGGACCACGCGCGCTGGATCGCCGACATCAACGAGACCCAGCACACGCGGGTGGAGTTTCCGATCATCGCGGACAAGGACCGTCGCGTGTCGATGCTGTTCGGCATGCTCGACGCGACGACCTTCCATCACGGAGCGACCAGCCGGGGCGCGACCATGACGGTGCGCAACGTGTTCATCATCTCGCCGTCGAAGCGGATCGAGCTGATCCTCGCCTACCCCGCCTTCATCGGCCGCAACTTCGATGAGATCCTGCGCATCCTGGATGCCCTGCAGCTCTCCGCCAAATACCAGGTGGCCACGCCGGCGAATTGGCGGCCCGGCGACGACACGGTGGTCCTGCCCTTCATCTCCGATGAAGAAGCGGAGCGGATGTTCGGCGACGAGGGCGGCTTCCGCAAGGTGCGCCCCTATCTGCGCTACGTGCGCGATCCGTCACTGCGTAGTTTGTTGGTTTCACAACCCGATGCGGCGCCGGGCGCGCATGAGGGAGCGGACTAAGCCTGCGCCGCGCAGTGCATCGGACGGGCGCCGCGGGGCATTCCTCCTGGCCGCAATGCGCGGCCTCGTCACACCCGCCCTAGTTGCCGCGACCGGCGAAAAAGCGCACCCTGATGGACGTTGCAACGGCACCCTCGAGAGTGCCGGCACGTTATCGGGAGAAACGCCAATGATGCGCTCGGTCGCGAGTCTCGTTGTCGCCTGTCTTGCGTTTGCCGGTGGGCTATTGCCGAACGCTGCCTTCGCCTATCCAACACGGCCGGTCACGCTGGTGCTCGGGTTCGCACCCGGCGGTCCGAGCGACGTGATGGCGCGCATCTTCGGCAAGCGGCTGGAGCAGGCGCTCGGCCAGCCGGTCGTGATCGAGAACCGCTCCGGCGCGGGCGGCAACATCGCCGGCGAGATGGTGGCGCGCGCGACGCCCGACGGCTACACGCTGCTGCTCGCCAACTCGGGCATCCTCGCGGCCAACGCCGCGCTCTACAAGCGCACCGGCTACGATCCGGAGAAGGACTTCACCCCGATTACGCTGGTCGGCGCGCAAGCAAACGTGCTGGTGATCAATCCCGCGCTGCCGGCGAAGACCCTCGCCGAGTTTATCGCGCATGCCAGGGCCAATCCCGGCAAGGTCAGCTACGCCTCCGGCGGCCACGGCTCCTCGCCACATCTCGCGGGCGAGCTGCTGCGAGCGGAAGCCAAGATCGAGATCGTGCACGTGCCCTACAAGGGCACCGGACCCGCCTTGCAGGACCTCATCGCCAACCACGTGCAGATGATGTTCTCGTCGGTGTCGCCGGCGAAGGCGCAGATCGAGGGCGGCAAACTCCGTGCCCTGGCGGTGACGACGCTCAAGCGCACCGCGCTGCTGCCCGACGTCGGCTCGGTGGCCGAGCTCGCGATCCCGGGATTCGAGGCGACCGCCTGGCATGCGCTGGTCGGCCCCGCCAACCTGCCCAAGGATGTTCGAGCGACCATCCACCGCGCCATGATGGAGACGCTGAAGGACCCCGCAACCTCAAACCAGCTCACCAGCCTTGGCCTCGACGTAATGCCTACGACGCCGGACGAGCTAGCCGCCTACATCAAGGCCGAAATCCCGAAATGGACGGCGCTCATCAAGGCCTCCGGTGCTACACTGGAATAAACACTTCCCAGGAACAGTTCTAAGACCAAGCCCGAGGATCTCATCCATGAATATCGCTACCAAAGCCGCCATCAACCTCGCCGATGTTTCCGATGCGGAGCGGCAGGCGCGCGTCGACCTCGCCGCCGTCTACCGGCTGTGCGCGCACTACGGCTGGGACGACATCATCTACAATCACTGCGCCATGCGGGTGCCCGGCGAAGACACCAAGTTCCTGATGAAGCGGCATGAGTTGCTGTGGACCGAGGTCACCGCGTCGAACCTGGTGAAGGTCGACATGCGCGACGACCTCGACGAGTCCGCGGGCGTCAATCGCCCGGGCTTCACGCTGCATGGCGGCGTGATGACCGGACGGCCGGACGTCAATTGCTCCGTGCACGTCCATACCGAAACCGGCATGGCGCTCTGCGGCCTCAAGAGCGGCCTGCGGATGGTGTCGCAGCAGGCGATGCGCTTCCATAACCGCATCGGCTACCACCCCTACGAAGGCATCACCGAAGATTTCGGCGAGCGCGCGCGCATCCTGCAGGCGCTCAGCAACAACCGCGCGCTGATCCTGCACAATCACGGCCTGCTCACCGTCGGCAAGAATGCGCGCGAGGCGTTCGTGCTGATGAAATATCTGATGAGCGCCGCCGAGATCCAGTTGCGCATGGAAGCGACCGGCGCCGAGCTGATCGAGATCCCGCGCGACATCTGCGAGAAGGTCGCGGCGCAATACCAGTCGCACGACTCCGGCCGCGGCGCCGCCGACTGGCCGGCCTATCTGCGCATGCTCGACAAGATCGACCCGAGCTACCGGGATTGAGGCGCGATCTCGTGCGCAACTTGGCGGCGGCGCTTTAGCCCTCGCCACCCGAAGCGGCGCGTCGACGCCGCCGGACAAAAAAATACGGGAGCGAAACGCCATGGATCTCATCGCCGATCGCGGCCGGCGCGTCACCGTCGAGGAGCTCAACACCACGCGGCTGCTCGCGCATGCCAAGAAGCAGGCGCAGCAGCGCAAGTTCGACGACATGCTGATCGTCGATGTCGACGCCCATCACTACGAAAACGAGTGCATGGACGACATCCTCCCCTACGTCGAGAACGACGTCATCCGGCAGCTCACTGTCGCCGGACGCGCCAAGGGACGCGGCTCGCTGGTGCCGAGCGGCGCGGTCGGCTTCCAGGACATGGGCGGCCGCATCACGCGCTACCCGCTGCGCTCGTCGGAGAAGACCGAGAAGGGCAAGCTGCGCGACGTGCAGCTCGGCCATCGCTGGATGGACGCGATGAGCGTCGACTATTCCTGCCTGTTCCCGACGCTGATGCTGTCGATCGGCCTGCATCCCGACCCCGACATGGAGGTGGAGCTGTGCTGGGCCTATAACCGCTGGCTCACCGAAAAGGCGCTGCCGGAATCCGACGGGCGCTTCTACTCGATGCTGAGCCTGCCGTTGTCGGAGCCCGACGCGGCGATGCGCCAGATCGATACCTTCGCCGGGCGCAAGGGCGTCTCCGGCTTCATGATCACGTCCGTGCGCGGCCAGCCGGTGCACCACAACCGCTACATGAAGGTCTATCGCGCGCTCGAGGAGCGCGGCCTGCCGCTGTCGTTCCACTCGGCGATCAATCCGACCGAGCCGGTGTTCAAGACCCTCAACCGCTTCGCATCGGTGCACGGGCTCGGCTTCCCGTTCTACAACATCCTGCACGTCACCAACTGGGTCACCAACGGCATGGGCGAGCGCTTCCCCAAGCTGCCGGTGATCTGGATCGAAGGCGGACTCGCCTGGGTGCCGTTCCTGATGCAGCGGCTCGACCACGAGTTCATGCTGCGGCCGTCGGAATATCCGCTCCTGAAGAAGAAGCCGTCCGACTACATGCGCGACATGTATTACGCGTCGCAGCCGATGGAGAACGTCGACAGTGCGGCGCTGGAGTGCACCCTGCGCATGATCAACGCTGACACCCAACTGCTCTACGCGTCGGACTATCCGCACTGGGACTTCGATTTGCCGTCGACGATCTGGGACCTGCCATTCCTGTCGGAGAAGGCCAAGCACAACATTCTCGGCGGCAACGCCGCGCGGCTGTTCAAGCTGCCGCCGCGCAACGAGAAGCAGAAAGAGAACCTGCGCCAGTTCGGCAATCTGGCATAGGGCAGCGGAGGAACGACCGTGCGCGAGAGACTCGGCCTGTGCCTGGTCGCGGCGACGTTCACGGTCGGACTTGCATCCACCGCCGGCGCGCAATCGAATTTCTACGAAGGCAAGACAGTCTCGCTGATCGTCGGCAACGCCGCAGGCGGCGGCTATGACGTTGCGGCGCGCGCACTGGCCCGTCACATGCGCAAATACATTCCGGGCGTCGCCAACGTCATCGTCAAGAACATGCAGGGCGCCGGCGGCCTCGCGGCCGCGAACTACATGTATTCGGTCGCGGAGCCCGACGGCCTCACCTTCGCGGTGCTGTCACGCGCTACCCCGATGCAACCGACGCTCGGCATCACGGCGGCAAAATACAAGGCCGAGAATTTCACCTGGCTCGGCACGTCTTCGAGCTACGCCGACAGTGCCTACTTCCTCGTGGTCATGGGGGATGCGCCGTTCAACACGGTCGCCGACCTTCGCGACCCGTCAAAGCGCCCGGCGCTGATCGGCGGCCTCGGCGCCGGCGGCACCGACACCGATGTCGTGCTGGTCGCGAAGGACGTGCTCAAGCTCAACCTCCAACTGATCCGCGGCTACAAGGGCTCTACCGATCTCTCGATCGCGATGGAGCGCGGCGAGATCGATGGCCGCGCGATCGGCTGGGCGCCGCTGCAGGTCGGCGCCTACGGCAGCTATATCCGCGAGGGACGCTTGCGCTTCCTGATGCAATTCGGCCGCGAGACGCGCTGGAACAAGATGCCGGACGTGCCGACCGCGCGCGAGCTCGCATCAAATCCGCAGGACCGCGCGATGCTCGAGCTCGTGGAGTTGCCGTTCCGCGTCACCTACCCCTATGTCGCGCCGCCGAACCTGCCCGCGGACCGCGCCCAGGTGCTGCAGACCGCTTTCATGAAGACGTTCCAGGACCCGGACTATCTGGTCGAGGCAAAAAAGCTCGATCTCGACGTGAGTCCGCTCGATGGCGCGGCCGTCCGGGGCATGATCGCGCGGCTGGCGCAGAGCCCGCCGGAACTGATCGCCCGCTACAAGGCAATCCTTGAGACCAAGTAACCATATCATTCTTAATTGACCTCCACGCCTCAATCGTACAGGCTAGGGGGTGCCAAGTTTTAGGTCTGTCTTGCCAGGCTCCCTATTTGGGCTGCTCTCAACAAGTCATTCCCAAACTCGGACCATAGCCGGCTCTCGCGGCGAGAGTCGGCAGGCAAGGCGCAAGGAGACGACGATGCCTACCGGAACAGTGAAGTGGTTCAACCCGACCAAAGGCTACGGGTTCATCCAACCCCAAGGTGGCGGCAAGGACGTATTTGTCCATATTTCCGCCGTCGAGCGTGCGGGCCTGAGCACCCTCAATGAGGGCCAGACCGTCACCTACGAGATTGTCGCCAATCGCGGCAAGGAATCGGCCGAAAACCTCAAGGTTTGATCTCTGATCGACCGCAAAGGCCGCCGCGCTCGCGCGGCGGCTTTTGTTTTTTTTGAGCCATAAAAATTTCAAATGATTCACGCCGCTCACGGATAGCCCGGGAACGTGCCGAACGACCCGAAGCCCCAATAGGCGCGCAGCGTATCCGCCGGCCAGACCTTCGGCCGCTGCGGAAAATCCTGATGCCACGGGCGCGGTTCGAAATAGCCGAGCTCCTCATCGCGCATGATGTCCATCTCGGCGAAAATCTCGATGCGCTGGTCGTCGGGATTGCGGTGATAGGCCGCGATGTTGTGGCCGACGAGATGCCGGATCGGCCCCCACACCAGCTGGATGTCGTTGCGCGCAAGAAAGTCGCTGGCGCGCTGCACCTCCGCCATGTCGGCGACCTCGAACGCGATGTGGTGCAGGCGCTCCTCGTCGAAGCGCGCGAAATTGACCGAGTGGTGGTCGCGGCCGCAGCGCAGGAACGAGAAGCGGTCGCCCATCCAGTCCGACACCCGGAAGCCGAGGACGTCGGTGTAGAAGCTCGTCACCTTCACCGGGTCTTTGCAGCGATAGGCCAGGTGCCCGAATTTCAGCGGCATCACGCCCCGCTCGACGGTGTCGCGACCGGAATGCCGGTAGTCGGAATAGATCTCGACGATCGTGCCTTTGGGATCGGAAAACACGATCGCCTTGGCGACCCCGGGTGAGATGTCGCTGCGCAGTTCGCTGTTGATGCCGTGCTTGCCGAGTGCCTTTTGCAGATCGGCAAGCTCGCTGCCGGGCGCGACCTGGAACGCCGACCGCACCAGGTCCGCGCCCTCGCCGGTTTCCACGGCGATGGCTTCCTCGCCGTATTTGGTGGCGAGGAAGGCACGATTTTTGTCCTTGTCGACGACCGTCAGGCCGATGATCCGGGTCCAGTAGTCGACGATGCGTTCGAGGTCCGGCGTGTTGAACGTTGCGTGTCCCAACCGCTTGACCTGAATCATCGTTGCTCCGCGATCGACCACCGTGGTCGTCGCGGATTTCAGCAAGGGCGCGCCCGAGCGGCAAGAGCATTGGAATACCGATCACGCTGAATCAGCTCTGGATTGTCGTCGACGCGCCGCAGTACCGCCCGATTTCCCCGTTCTCGTTGGTGGTATGGGCGGGTGGGGTCCCATTGTTCTTGCGGGATTGCTGTGCGGTGCGGTGCTCGAAGCACGCGCCCAAGATTCCTCGTTCGATTCGTCATCCGGTTGCGCGGCCGAAACGTCGTCGGCAGGGCGCGTCACAGGCCGGGTTGATCGCGTCATCGATGGCCGAAGCTTCGCGCTCGATGACGGGCGGGAAATCCGGCTGGCGTCGCTGGAAGTCCCCCCTGCCACCGGAGCCTCATCGGCGGGACAGGCCTCCCGGGCGGCCCTCGCCGCCATCGTCGCCGGTGCAGCCGTGACGCTGCGCCCTTTGGGGGGCGCTCCCGACCGCTATGGGCGCACGGTCGCCCACGTTTTCACCACCGGGGAGGCACAGGCCGGCGCGGTGGCCCAGCCCCGCGCGGTAGCCCATCCGCTGCTGGCCGCGGGGCATGCCCGCGTCGGCGCCGAAATCGCCGATCCTGCGTGCTCCGCAGAGCTGTACTCACACGAGCGTGAGGCCCGAATCGCCCGGAGGGGCCTGTGGAGCCACCCACAATATGGCATAGTGGACGCAGGGGATTTGACGGGTCTGGTGGCCGGTCGGGGTCGTTTCTCGGTCGTCGAAGGCAAGGTGTTGTCGGTCCGCGAGACCGGCGGCACCATATATGTGAATTTTGGCCGTCGATGGTCGGAGGCGCTTACGGTCACCATATCGAAACGTCAGGAGCGCATCTTCACGGGCGCGGGGCGTGAGCCCAAGGCGCTCGAGAATCGGCGTCTTCGCGTGCGTGGCTGGATCGAGGTTCGCAATGGTCCGCGGATCGAGGTCAGCCGTCCGGAGCAGATCGAAGTGGTAGCAGCGAACTAGAAGACGCCCGTGCAGACGAACCGCAAACCGACATCGACGACCGCCCGGCTCGCGGCACCGGTCGCCATTGCGCTCGGCCTGCTGCTCGGCGGCTGCCTGACGCCGGACACCACCGGCTCGGTCCGACAGGTCAATCTCCCCGATCCGCCGCCGCAACGCGCCGCCCCGCCGACCGCGGCGCAGCGCGAGCACGAGCGCATCCTGGCGTCCTACAACGGCGCCTATGAGGACCCGCGGCTCAACGCCGTGGTCAGCAGCGCGGTCGAGAAGCTTGTTGCCGCCTCCGAGCGGCCCGACCAGCGCTACCGGTTCACGATCCTGAATTCCTCCGCGGTCAATGCGTTCGCACTGCCGAGCGGGCACCTCTATGTTACCCGCGGCCTGATCGCCCTCGCCAACGACACCTCGGAGCTCGCCTCGGTGTTGTCGCACGAGATGGCGCACGTGATCGCGCAGCACGCGGCGATGCGCGAGGACCGCGCCCGGCAAGTAGCGTTGGTGGGACGAGTCTTCGACAATTTCGGCGCCGACCCCGACACCCACGCACTCGCGCTGGCGAAGTCCAAGATCGCGCTCTCGACCTTCTCCCGCTCGCAGGAGCTCGAGGCGGACGGCATCGGCGTCGGCATCGCCGCGCGCGCCGGATACGATCCGTTCGGCGCAGTGCGGTTCCTGTCCTCGCTCGGACGCCAGGCCGAGCTGCGTCCGCCGGGCCAGAGCAGCAGCACCCCGACCGCTGCCGATACCCGCATGCCGGATTTCCTGTCGTCGCATCCGGCGACGACCGAGCGCGTGCGCAATGCCCAGATCAACGCGCGCCAGTTCAGCGGCCCCGGCGGCGGCAGCCGCGACCGCGAGGCCTATCTCGCCGGCATCGACGGCATGCTCTACGGCGAGGACCCGAGCGAAGGCTATGTGCGCGGGCGCCGGTTCCTGCATCCGCGGCTCAGCTTCACCTTCATGGCACCGGACGGCTTCGCGCTCGACAACACGCCGCAGGCGGTGCTCGGCATCAAGGACAGCGGCGGCCAGGCGCTGCGGTTCGACGTCGTGAGCGTACCGGCCGAGCAGGCGTTGCCCGCCTATCTCAATTCCGGGTGGATCGAGAACATCGACGGCAACACCGTCGAGGAGCTCACCATCAGCGGCTTCCAGGCCGCAACCGCGCTGGCGCAAGGCGATCAATGGGCGTTCCGGCTGTTCGTGATCCGGTATGACACCGCTGTGTACCGCTTCATCTTCGCGACCAAGCAGATGACGCCGGCGAACGATCGCGCGTTCCGCGAGGCCGTCGGCACCTTCCGCCGCATGAGCGCCGCCGAGGCCTCCTCCACCAAGCCGCTGCGCATCCGTCTGGTGCAGGTCGGCGAAGCCGACACCGTCGAGCGCCTCGCCGGCCGCATGGCGACCGACCGCAAGGAAGAGCGGTTCCGCATTCTCAACGGCCTCACCCCGTCCGACCGCGTGCGCGCGGGCGAGAAGGTGAAGATCGTGACGGAGTGAGGCTCCCTCTCCTCTGCAAATCCCACAATGGTCGTCATGCCCGGCTTTATGCCGGGCATCCACGTCTTTGACGCACCAACGAAGATTTTGACGCACCAATGAAGACGTGGATGGCATCGCAACTCGGGCCTGCCCGAGTTGCGCATAAAACGAAGTGGCGGAAGTCGGGTAAACCACGACTTCCGCTGACAAGCGCGGCCATGACGGATAGATTTGGCCCGACTGACATCAAAGGGCGCCCCCATGAACCTCGGATTCGTCGGGCTCGGCGTGATGGGCCAGGGCATCGTGCCGCGCCTGCTGGCGGCCGGGCATGCCGTCACCGGCTGGAATCGCGCCAAGGACAAGGCCGCGCCGCTGCTCGAAAAAGGCATGACGCTGGCGGACACGCCGCGCGAAGTCGCGGCGCGGTCCGAGATCGTGTTCTCCTGTGTCACCGACGGCGCCGCGGTGCGCTCGGTGGCGCTCGGCGATGACGGCGTCATCATGGGCCTGCGCGCCGGCTGTATCTATGCCGACATGAGCACGATCTCGCCCGACGACAGCCGCGCCGTCGCCGCCGCGTTCGCGGCCAAGGGTCTGGCGATGCTCGACGCGCCGATCTCGGGCAGCCCGGTCACGCTGGTGCAGGGCAACGCCTCGGTCATGGTCGGCGGCGACAAGGCCGCCTTCGACAAGGCAGAACCCGTGCTGCGTGCCATCGGTCCGAAAGTGACTCACATCGGCGCAAATGGCCTCGCCGTGCAGATGAAGATCGCGGTCAACTTGCTGCTGATGGTCGAGGTGATCGCGTTCGGCGAAGCGGTCGCGCTTGCCGAGAAAGGCGGCGTGGCGCGCGAGGTCGCGGTCGACGCGATCCTCAAGAGCGTCGCGGCGTCGCCGGTGCTCGGCTATCGCGGCCCGTTCATCCTCGAGGGCAAGATGCCCGCGGTGCCGCTCGCCGACGTCACCTTGCAACAGAAGGACATGGTGCTGGCGCTCGACCTCGGGCGCAAGCTCGGCAGCCCGGTGCCGCTCGCCGCCGCCGCCAACGAGATGATGAATGCCTGCCGCGGGCTTGGCATCGACGCCAACGACTTCGTGGTCGCGCATCAAGTGTACCGCCGCCTGGGAGGACAGTGATGGATTTCGAGAAACTCGGATCGGCGCTGGCGAAAGCCGTGAAAGGCACCAAGGCCAAGATCGCGGAAGAGCGCTCGAAGGGCACGCCGATGTACAAGACCAACATGCGCGACGTGCCCAAGGTGGAAGGGCTCAGCCGCAAGGACGGCTGGGTCGACATGCAGGTCCAGTTCCTGATCGACAAGAAGACCGCCGGCGCGAACCACGTGGTCGGCTGGACCGTGCTGAAGCCTGGCGCGCGTCACGAGCGCCACCGCCATCACAACTGCGACGAGTTCTTCATCGTGCTCAAGGGCCACGGCCACATCTACGGCGAGGACGGCGACGAGGCCTCCGGCGAAGGCGACGTGGTCTATTCGCCGCGTGGCTGCTGGCACGGCTTCAACAACACCTCCAGCGAGGACGTGGTGCTGGTCTGGGGCTGGATGGGCGCGGGCTCGATCGAAGATTCCGGCTACGAGGTCGGCCCCGACAGCCACGCATAAGCGCCACTGCCCTGCCCGCGGCAAACTGGCACCAAGGTTGCAGCGCCAGCACGCCGGGCTTGTTCCCGGCTTCGGCCTCACTAAACTTCCGACCGACTGAGGCCGGATTGCACGGTCTGACGTCCTTCGGAGTAATCATGGTTCAACGCGTGTCGATGCTTCACCGTTCGCTTGCGGTTGCTTTTCTCGCGTGTGTCGCTGCCGCCAGCCAGGCGCAGGCCCAAGCGCCAACACAGGCCCCGGCACAATCCTGGCCGCAGCGCACCGTTCGCTTCATCGTGCCGCTGCCGCCCGGCAGCGGCATGGACCTGAGCGCGCGCGTGATCGCCGAACGGCTCGCCCCAAAATGGGGCCAGGCGATCGTGGTCGAGAACCGCCAGGGCGCCGACGGCATCCCGGCGGTGACCTCGTTCCTCTCGTCACGCGACGACAACCATACGTTCCTGTTCTCGTTCGCCGGCATCGTCACGTTCAACCATCTGCTGCACGAAAAGCTGCCGTACGATCCGAAGGAGCTGGTGCCGCTGACGCCTGTCATCGACAATTTCCTCGGCGTGTCGGTCACCGCGCAGCTCAAGGTCGACACGCTCGCCGAGCTGGTGCAGGCCGCCAAGGCGCAGCCCGGCAAGCTCAACTACGCCGCCACGCCGGGCCTGCCGGTCTATGTGCTGCAGGCGCTGCAGCGCTATGCCGGGATCGAGATGGCGAACGTCCCCTATCGCGACTTCGCGCCCGCCTATCAGGATCTCAACCAGGGCCGCCTGCATGTCATCGGCACCGGCGTGCCGACGCAGGTCGCGCATCATCGCGCCGGCACCGCGAAGCTCCTGTTCGTCACCAATCGCGGTCGCTCGCCGCAGGTGCCGGACGTACCGACCGCCAAGGAAGCGGGATATCCCGACCTCACCTTCGAAGGCGTCGCCGGTTTCTTCGGCTGGCGCGGCATGCCGGCCGAGATCCGGCAGCGTCTCGTGGCCGACGTCGCCGCGATCGTCGCCGACCCCGATTTCCAGGCCCGCGTGCTCAAGGTCGGCACCGCGCCCCGCCCCGGCACGCCGGAGGAATTCGCCGCCGCCATCGAGGCGCAGCGCGCGCAGGTCGCGGCGATTCATGCTGCGACCGCAAAGCCCAGCCCCTGAGCGTTGTGTTCCGCCCGCCGGTTGCCTAGCCTTGTTCCCTAGCTTTGGGACAAAAGCAGCCGGAGGGAATGCATGCGTTCGTTGTCACTGAAATTGGCCGCCGCCGTTGGCGCACTCGGAAGCCTGGTCCTGCTGACCGCGCCGACGCAGGCGCAGGCCCAGGGACAATGGCCGCAACGGCCGGTGCGCTTCGTCATCCCCTTCGGCCCCGGCGCCGGCGCCGACATCGGCGCGCGGCTGATCCAGGAGCGGCTCCAGAAAAAATGGGGCCAGCCGGTCGTGATCGACAACCGGCCCGGCGGCGACAGCATCATCGCGATCCAAGCCGTGCTCTCCGCCAACGACGACCACGTCTTCCTGTGGAGCCCGAGCGGCAACTTCATCGTGCATCCGTTCCAGTACAAGAAGCTGCCCTACGATCCGTCCGACCTCGTGCCGGTCGCGCGCTACTCCTCGACTATCCTCGGCGTCGGCGTGCCGACCTCGCTGGGGGTCAAGACCGTCGCCGAATTCGTGAAGCTCGCGCGCGCCGAGCCGGGCAAGTTCAACTCCGCCGCGGTGCCCGGCATCACCGAGCTTGCGCTCGACTACTTCATGCACAACGCCAAGATCACGACGCAGAAGGTGCCCTACAAGGACATCGTGCAGGCGGCCAACGATCTCGCCGAAGCGCGGCTGCACATCTATTCCGCGTCCTACGCGATCCTGCGGCCGCAAAGCGATGGCGGCCGCATCACCGCGCTGGCGCAGCTCGGCAAGACGCGGGCGCCAACCCTACCCAACCTGCCGACTGGCATCGAGGCCGGTTTCCCCGAGCTTGAGATGGACGGCAATATCGGCCTGTTCGCCACCAAGGCCGTGCCCGCGACGCTGGTCGAGCGGATCGGCAACGACATCGTCGAAGCGGCGAACGACAAGGCGGTCGAGGATCGCCTCAACGCGACGGCGCAAACGCCGGCGCGCGGCGGCGCCAAGGAATTCGCGACGTCGATCGCGGAGCAGCGCGCGTATATCGCGAAGATCGTGAAGACGCTGGGGATTCAACAGACGCGGTGACGAGCATCGGCTCTCTCTGCATCATCCTGAGGAGCGGGCGACCAGCGCGGTCAGGCGCTTGTTCGAATCTTCGCACAAGGCAAGCCCGCTCATCATTCTCGCGGAACCCTGCGCCAGATTTGCTGTTCCTTCGCGAGATGCGATTGGTTATTTTCCTCCGCGGCCCCGTACCGGGCTGTGGTGGGGCGCGCGCTTCGAGACGCTGAGGTTTTCATGGTGTCGCCTGGCAGAATTCTGTTCGGGCTGTTGATGGTCGCCTGCGCGGGCATGGCGTCTTATTTCGCGAGCACGGCCTACTTCAAGGCTAGACCCGCTCAGGATTCCGCGTTTAAGGCCACACCTGCTCAGAACTCCAACTTCCATGCCATCGTCGAGCGCGGCGGCGCCGTCGTCCTGTGCCTGTCGAATGGTGAAATGCTGTTTCCGGATCGGTGTACCGGCGCCGGCCGGCTCTTGATCGTGCAGCCGTTCGACGAGGGCGCGTTCGTCGAACGGACAGCGAGCGGCATTGTATCGATGGAGAACGAGTCGCCGCAGAACCCGAGCTGCGCTCTCAGCCGCGCAAAGTGGGATCGCATGACCGAGCAAACGAGATCCACGGGACGAAAGATTCGAAAAATCCCACCCGGTGCAGTCGCGCAGCAATTGATCAAAGTTTACGGGGAAGAAGCCAATCTGCTCCCGGACGACATATCGGCGTTCGGGCTCGACCTGGACAACGATGGCACCGAAGAGATCATTTATGCCGCGGACAATGTTCCTCGCATCGCCGACCTCTACGAAAAGACGCGAAAAGCCTCTGCGTATTTCGTGCAAGGCGGCATTTTCGACGGTCGATCTCCTGCACGTCCTTCGACCTTCTTCAGCGATCTCGGAGACTATCGGGGCGGCACCGATGCGATTGGGCGGATCGAGCTGAAGGGAATCGTTCCGATTGCCGCCGGCTCCCGTCAGCTTGCGGTGCTAGCGAAAACCGCAACCATGGACGGCGCACAAACTCTGGCGTGGCTTGGAGGAGAGCGCCTGCAGCGGCTCGCAACATTCGAATTTCGTTGCCACTAGACGAGGCCGTCCGCCCGCCCATCCAAGCAAAGGCCCGGCACACGGCCCGGTGCATCGCACCGGGCTTTGCTTGCATTCGCTTCATACCACGTCAGATGGTTGTCTCGGTCTGATCTTGTTCCAGATCGGCAAGATCGTGACATCCTCGACTTCGTTGAAAAGCTTATCTCGGTCCAAATGCTCCTGTAACTCGCGCGGTTGATCAGGAAAAAACGCGTCACCGCGCTCAACCTTTTCCGCCAATTCCTCAAGCGAGCGAGACCAATAGTGATTGATCCGCAGCACATCGAAACAGGGCATCTTGGCAACGTCGTCAAAAAAGCTCCTGTAATCCAATTTGGTACCGCTGGTGTCGTTTGCTGTCCCGATCCACAGAGCGAAATTGTGCGTGTTCGGCATTCGACGCACGAAGCGCGGATTGACAATTGATTTTCCGCTCGGCTGCCGCGGTGTGCGTTCGCGCATATTGTAGGCCTCAACCACCGGACAACTGGGCCGCACAGCGTGACCCGATGACCCGAAAACATGCCAATAGACGAACAATGCGGGAGCGCTTTCAAAACGTGAAAGAATCGATCGAATGTCGATTTGTGACGGGCTGAAAAG
>Ga0075420_100000339_pt1 | contig 35832 bp, 40 predicted proteins | sample SoiMetdeltSBSDD4_FD_75296 | JGI IMG/M metagenome (GOLD analysis project Ga0075420, IMG submission 75296) | Bulk soil microbial communities from a Populus tree surrounding site in Tennessee, USA - Soil MetaG P. deltoides SBSDD4 | ecosystem: Environmental > Terrestrial > Soil > Tree plantation...
AGATGACGATGGTGGAGATGACGATGGTGGAGATGACGATGGTGGAGATGACGATGGTGGAGATGACGATGGTGGAGATGACGATGGTGGAGATGACGATGGTGGAGATGACGATGGTGGAGATGACACTTGCATAATTATTGGCACAGGGAACGTGGAGGATGACTGTGATGAAACAGCTGACGATGAGGGTGACGACAATGATGGTGGAGGTGGCGACATCGATGGCTAAAGGAAATATCAAAAGGAGTTAGCAAAGCAACTCTCATAACATGCCGCATGAAAGAATTGATGAGATATACTTTAGGTCAAAGGAAGAGTTGACTCGAGCTAGAAGAGGATCTATCAAAGACGATAAGTGACTAAATACCTCTGCAGGAGAAATTCGACTCAAAATTCCAAAAATTAAAGATAAATAAGAGAAGAAAAAGGAAGACGAACATCTTACACACAAGTTTAAAAAATATAGCTTCGGATCTGTAAATGCATGGATTTTGCAATCAAGGTAGGTGCCTCAAAAGAACGCACCATAACAGTCAGCTCAAATCAGACTACCAGCTTTCTTTGGGAAGGCGAAAATGTTCTATCCACCCCATCCATGATAGCAGAAATGGAGGAGACATGCAGACTTCTTCTCAAGGAACAGGCGATACCCGAACCTGAATGGGACTCGGTTGGTACAGTGGTCAATATAGAGCATCTTGCTGTCACTCCTGTTGGCGCAGAGGTGTTCCTCAAGGCTGATGTAGTATCGGTGGATGGAAGGCGTGTAATCTTCAAGACAGAGGCACGAGACAAGCTCGAGAAGATAGGCCAGGGAACACATGAAAGATTCATAATAGATGTTCCCCGCTTTCGTGCGAAATTCAATGAAAAACAGAAGCAACTGCAACAAATGTAGAAGTGGCTAGTAGAATCCAACAACCTAAGCTAAGCAAACCTTCGAATTGTCCTATTTTGCTCTGCCAACAAAATATCATATAGACCCTACATACCATCTTGAGCATCTATGGAAATAATTGAAAAGTTGAGACATCTGAGCACCATAGGCTCTATAGTAGTAATGCACGACTTTTTCGTTGACCGCATAATCCGGCTTGAGTCAAAGGAGAATCTTTTTGGCGCACTATCCGACAAGGCAAAGGTTGGAGGCGGAAGCATCAGAGGCATCCCGACAGCAGATGTTAAGGGAGGAAATGCTGTTAACATAGCGTACTCCCTTGCAAAGCTGGGCGCCAAAGTATCACTCTTTACGGTTACTGACGAGATGGGCTCCATCATGATAAGGCAATCATTTTCACAATTTGGTGACAAGGTTACACTCAGAATAGCTAGTGGAAGAGCAGGTCTCACTACATGTTTTGAATTCCCTTATGAAGACACACGTGTAAACGTAATGGTGAGCGACGTTGGAGACAATGAAAGTTTCGGTCCGGAGAGGATAAGCTCAGAAGCAGACAGGACAATACTAAAGAATGCTGACGGTGTGATGGTAGTCAACTGGGCCACCAACATCAACGGAACTGAGCTGGCAGAATTTTCTTTCAAGAATTCCCCTAGCGCGTTCCGTTTTCTTGACCCTGCTGACATTGAGACGAGAAAGCATGACTTTCGCGACTCACTTGCCAAGCTTTCAGGCACGATTGACTGCCTCAGCATAAACGAAAATGAGTGCAACTCACTTGCAGATGTGCTTGGCTTTGGACGAGTACTGGGATCTCTTTACAGTGTTGAAGAAGTCAAACAAGCGGCCAAGAGAATTTCCGAAAGAGTGGGCATCAGTACTGATCTTCATACAAAGATAGGCGCTGCATGGTCAAATGGTAAAGAAAGTGCATTTGCACACGCCATAAAGGTAGATGCAAAAAGACTTACTGGTGCAGGAGACACATGGGATGCGGCTGATATTATCGGGTATCTTGCAGGTCTGCATCCGCAGGAGCGATTGCTATTCGCCAATTGTTGTGCCTCACTCTATATAAGAGATCCAAATGGTGAACCTCCTTCTATGAACAAAGCTTTTGAATTGATTGAAAGAGTGTCGTAGTCATTACAGAATTTTTGATCATAGAGCGGTATATATCATCACGCAGCAATGACAACACAATAATAGACACAATAAAATGACGAGTGTACAATTAATGTGGAAACACTTTCAGAGAACTTTTAGATCATTCTGTACTTATTATATACTATCATCAACAAAGTCATCTATAAGACAAATAAGCAATTGTGTCAGAATTAGACATTGTGATAGCCAATGTTGCTCTATACTAATTCATAGTCACAGCTGGCAAATACAAAATAATGCGTAAAGGTCTTCAAGGATTATTAATTTATCACTTAATCCAATAGTATCTTGATGATAGAAGCTGAAGATTCAATGAAGGTAGTAAATACAATTGCCAAGAACATGATGGGAGTCGCAAACAATAGGTCCAACTTTGAGCGACTGCCAGACACGTTTTGGGGATATTATGCAAGAGGTCATGATGGCAAGGGCAAGTTCGGAGTTATTGTTGTTTATTCAGAGAATGGTAACGACGTAGACGAATTGTTGAGGATGTATGAGCAATGGGTTGCCAAGAACAAGACTAAATGACCTGCTCGGTAATCCAATCACGAAATTTGGATATCGCAAAATCCTCTGATTGCTTGACAAATGCAGGATCCTTAACCTGCCATTGATCCTGCGGTATGCCCTCAAAGAACTCCTGCATACATAAAATAAAACGGAAGCGCAGGTTACGCGCATTTTCGTCAATACAATAGCGGCGTAAGATCTGGGCTATTTTGCCAAAGGCTTCGTCGTAGTTTCTCTTAAATGCAGGCATCGCAAAGGTCTCATTCAGTATTGCAGAAACTGTATCAAGGTCATCGCGCAGAGTTATTATCATATTTTCTTATTTTCAAGAGGTATCGCGCTTTGTCCCGTATAAAAGCCCTAGATGTCATCACGTAAATATTGACTGCTTCAGAAATATTGTTATTGTTATTATTGTTGTGTTATTGCCGCAAAAAAGCTTAGAGTACAAAAAAACAATAACAACATCATTGTGTTATCATTTTTAAACTAAAAATAAGGCTAATAAAAGCAGTGCGGGGGGTGGGATTTGAACCCACGAACCCCTAAGGGATGAGGTATCCCAGTCAATTACAACATCTGAGCATCGCGTCCTCATCAAAATATAGATGATGGTCTCACGCCGTTGACCGGGCTTGGCGACCCCCGCTCGCCTAAGTTCGTTGTGCTATTTTTGCCTCACTGGAATAATATTGTTGTTGCTGCTGCTGTTGCTGCCGTTTTTCTTCTTCCTATTCGATATTGATTGGCACGCCACCGCCGCTCTTGCTCTTGAGCTTAAAGGACACTTCAAGTATGCCATTCTTGTAATTGGATCTAGCTGTAGTTGCATCTACTGTTTCTGGCAGATCAACTGTTTTGTGATAACGAGGCTGTCCCGTAACTGATTCAATAGTCAAGGAATTTTCATTTGCTCTCACTCGTAAATCTTCTTTGTTAACACCGGGCACTTCAGCAACGACACGGAGTTCATCGGGCCCTTTTATGACGTCTACCAAGGGTTCGCGTTCTTCCTTGACTGTAAGGTTGCCGCCAAGAATGTTTGGAAAGGCATCGATGTTGCCAAACTTACTCACCACTGGCTTGCCATCTGGACCGACTTTGACAGAATATCCATACACGATAGGGCCCATCTCACGAACGATAGAGCCATCATCCAGCTTCCGCTCCTTTATCAAATTCTTTGGAACCTGTTGTTCGACATTCTTGAAAGCCTCCTGCATCATCTTTTCAACATCCCGCATCATTTCATCGACATCAGGGAACCAAGATCCAAAACGCCTTCTCCTACCAAACCATTCATCAAAGGGTGATGACATATGTGTAAAATCATATGAGGAATTGATATTTTAAAGTATTTCTTTGACTATTGGCTATCTAGTTCCTTATGAAGCTCTTTGAGAAGCGCTTTCTGCCTGTCTGTAAGATTGGTTGGAACCTTGACATTTATTCTCACGTTAAGATCACCTCTCCCAGCGCTGCCATAGCGTGGAAGTCCCTTTCCCTTTACTTGAAAGATAGCATTAGCCGAAGTGCCTTGGGGAATCTTTATTTTCTCTGACCCTTCAAGCGTGGGTACACGGATATCAGTTCCAAGTGCAAGGTCGGTAAACTTTACATCAAGGTTGTAAAGCAAATGCCCGTCTGCAAGCCTTTCAAATTTGGGATGTGGTTGGATATGCAGTCGGACTATAAGGTCTCCAGCTATACCTGCCTCTGACATTTCGCCCTCTCCTCGTAGCTGAAACGCCATGCCCTCTTCAACCCCTGGGGGGATTTCTAGCTTAATCTTTTTAACTTGTTTTGCTCTGCCGCTTCCTCTACAGTTGTTGCAGGGCCTGTCAATTATCTGACCCTGGCCTTGGCATGTCCTGCAAGGCTCCATCGTAACAATTGTCGAAAATCTATTTTGACTATATACGCGCCTAGTCTGACCCTGTCCGTCGCATACCGTACATTTGCGCAGCTTCGTTCCAGGAGCGGCTCCACTGCCACCACATTCCTTGCATCTATCAAAACGTTCTACTTCAACTTCTTCCTTCTTACCCTTGAGCACATCTTCAACTGTAAGTTCCATATCGTAGAGGATATCTCGGCCTCTTCGCCTGCCGCCACCACCACCCCCGAACCCAAAGTTGAAGATGTCGTCACCGAAAAAGCCGCCTCTCCGTCCAAATATTTGATCAAATATGTCGCGAATTCCTCCAAAGCCTACATCGCGGAATATCTCTTCAAAATTGGCTTCGGATCCTCTGAATGCTTCCTCAGCACCTACATGGCCATAGACGTCGTAACGCTTACGCTTTTCGTCGTCAGAGAGTACAGCGTACGCCTCAGATAACTCTTTGAACTTTTCTTCTGCACCTGCGTCCTTATTTCTATCCGGATGAAATTGCAATGCAAGCTTGCGGTATGCATTCTTGATTTCTTCCTTGCTTGCGTTCTTTTGAACTCCTAGAACCTCATAGTAATCCCGCTTGCTAGTCAATGCAGATTTTCATCCTCTATTATTGTAAGCAAGTATCTTTCAAATATTGTTATGGAGAGGGGTTTGGCCCAGCTGCACTTCCTGTTGGCCCAGCTGCACTTCCTGTTGGTCCACCACCAGTAAACTCCGGTCCTGCTGTGCCAGCCTGTGCCGATGATGCCCCGGCGCTCTGATATGCCTGCGTGCTTATTTCTGCCAAGATATTCTTCAGGTCCTGAATCTTCGCCCTGATGTTTTCAATGTTATTGCTCGCAATAGCATCGCGAATTTCCTGCGTTACTTTATTCACTTTTTCTACATGGTCTGGACTTACCTTGTCCTTGAGATCCTGTTTAACGAGCTTGTCTGCAGCGTAAATGAGATTATCTGCTTCGTTCCTTATTTCTGCCTCTTCCTTTTTCTTTCTGTCTGCTTCAGCGAACTGCTCTGAATCTTTCTTTAGTCGTTCAATTTCATCCTTGGCCAACTTGTTGTTTGCAGTTATTGTGATCTTTGCTTCCTTTTGTGTAGCCAAGTCTTTGGCTGTGACGTTTAATATGCCGTTTGCGTCGATGTCAAATGTGACCTCAATCTGGGGCACGCCCCTTGGTGCAGGCGGAATACCGGATAGGTTAAACATTCCAAGCGATACACAGTCAGCAGCCATTGATCGCTCACCCTGTACAATATGTATTGTTACTGCAGTCTGATAGTCTGCAGCAGTGGTGAACACTTTGCTTTTCTTTGTTGGAATTGTGGTGTTGCGTTCAATCAAGGGCTCTTTTATTCCACCCAGCACCTCCACACCCAACGTAAGCGGGGTTACGTCCACAAGCAGGATATCGGTTGAAACGTCTCCTGCTATGACTGCACCTTGCACTGCAGCACCCATTGCTACTGCCTCCATTGGGTCAATCCCACGTTCAGGTTCCTTGCCCATAACCGATTCTACAAATTGCCTCACCATGGGCATTCTTGTAGGGCCTCCAATTAGGATGATCTTGTCTACATCTGCAGGAGTCATCTTAGCATCCTGCAATGCCTGCATCATAGGCTGCCTGCAACGCTCAATTATCGGCCGAAGAAGTTCCTCAAGCTTAGCCCTTGTCAGCTGCAGTATTAGGTTCTTTGGTCCTGAGGACGGATCATATGCTAAGAAAGGCAGGTTGATCTCTGTAGTAACAACATTTGACAGCTCTATCTTGGCCTTCTCTGCACCCTCCCTGATCCTCATCATTGCGGCCTTGTCATTTCTCACATCAAGACCAGATTGCTTACGGAATTCCTGTAGAATGTGTTCTACAAGTGCATTATCCATATCTGTGCCGCCAAGCTGGGTGTCGCCTGAGGTAGATCTGACTTGGAAAACACTGCCCCCCATCTCCATTATAGTAACATCAAGCGTTCCTCCTCCAAGGTCAAAGACCATTATCTTGAGGTCCTTGTTTGCCTTATCTAGCCCATATGCAAGCGATGCAGCAGTGGGCTCATTAATTATCCTCACTACTTGAAGACCTGCAATTTCTCCAGCGTCCTTGGTCGCCTGGCGTTGGTTATCATTGAAGTATGCAGGCACGGTAATGACTGCCCTATCGACCGTTTCTCCAAGAAACGCTTCTGAGTCTCTTTTGATCTTTTGCAAAATGAAGGATGATATCTGCTGCGGTGTGTATTCTTTGCCGTATACTCTAAATTTAAAATCGGTTCCCATTTTTCGCTTTGCAGCAATAACTGTTCCTTCAGGGTTTGAAATCATCTGTCTGCGAGCTGGCTCGCCCACTATGAGTTGCCCGTCTTTGGTAAATGCTACCACTGACGGGAATGCTTTGCCGCCTATAGAGGTGCCTTCTGCTGCCTGGATTATTGTTGGCTTGCCGCCTACCATCACCGCAGCAGCCGAGTTACTGGTTCCAAGATCAATACCTATTATTTTCCCCATATTATCCGCCTCCTTGAATATCCATCTCTTTAGTGTCATTAACGCTATTTTTAACTATCTTTGAAATTTCAACAAGGCTTGGTCTTAGCACCCTGTCGTTCAGCATATAACCCTTTCTTATCTCAGCAGTTACCGTATTTTCTGCCAAATCATTCCGTTCAGAATATGCTATAGCATCGTGTACATTTGGGTCGAAAGGTGTCCCAATCGCCTCTATCTCTCTTACGCCTTCTGAGGTAAGGAGCGAGTCAATATTCTTCAGTATTCCTTCTAAACCTTCAATGACTACCTCTTCGTCCGACTTGCTCTGCTTAGCCATTGAGAGCGCTCGAATATAGTCGTCACGTATATTGAGAAACTTCAATAACAGCTCTGCCTTGATCGACTCAGCCTTTGAGGCAAGCTGCTTTTCCATCTGCTTGCGGTAGTTGTCAAAATCAGCTATTAAATACCTCATCTTAGTGAGGCTACTCTCAGAGGACTCCTTTGCCCTTCTCAGCTCACTCTTGATTGATTCGAGCTCAGCTCTTAGAACCTCTACTTCTCCTCCTTCTTCTTTTTCAGGTTTGCCTTCTTGCTGTTCAGCAAGGATATTGCCTCTTTCATCATTCTCGACCAAAGTCAATCTCACCTTCTCTGCTCCAAAAAAAGAGCTCATCTAATAATTAGATATCGCTCGTAAGAATTATAGCCAATTTGCTCATATTATCGGATGCTATGAACTTGGATGAAGAACTTGAGGCGATTAAGCATAAGAAGCTAGCCGAGTTGCAAAAAGAGGCCGCCACAAAGGCAATGATGTCCTCTATCACAGAGCCAATTGTGCTCACAGATTCCAACTTTGCAAGCGAGGTTTCGAAATATCCCATTCTGCTTGTAGATTTTTGGGCGCCATGGTGCGGTCCATGTAGAATGGTCTCACCCATGATTGAACAATTATCTCGAGAATATTCGGGCAAGGTAGCATTTGGCAAGGTAAACGTAGACGAGAATCAAAGAATAGCGGCTTCCTTTGGTATACAAAGCATTCCTACCCTGATGATATTCAAGGGTGGTAAGACAGTCGACGTAATGGTAGGTGCTTTACCAAAAGCCCAAATCGAAATGAAGCTAAAACAACAATTATTGTCAAATAACGATTCGGTTTACAGGTAGGGAAGTAGAAAAGAAAAAAGGTTGCACTTAGTTTATCCCTAAGTGCGGGAATGAAGCAACACTTATCCCCAGCTCGCCTTGGAGCTTTCTAATTTTGGTTGCATATTCACTCATTTTTGCGTTGTCGCCCTGTACCTTGGCTATCCTGTATCCCTTCCATGCCTTCCTCAGTGCACCCCAACTTTGACCTGGAGTAAAGTTGCCTTTTGATACAACTGTTTCGCGGACTGACATTATTGCTGTCATGCTGAGATAGATTCCTAGTGGGTACTTAGCATCGGTAGTCAACATTCTCAGGTTTTGTAGTGAAAACAGTTGGGCAGAGAGCTAATTATGAGATAGCAATTGCAAATTTTACCAGATAAATGGACAGAGCATAGTGTTAGTATTGACTGTCCACATTTTGAGATTTTTATATACAATAAGTCATCCCTGCGATAGATCTATAAAATCACATTCCTTGCTTACAGTGTCAAAGATCGCAGCTGTTGCCTTGTAACCGAAGAACCACCCGTTAGCAGTTCCAGGATTAATAACCATCGTTTTTCCAACAATCTTATTATCTGTCTTATGAGTATGCCCATAAACCACAACATCATATTTGCCTGATTGAATCAAAGCATCTCGTTTTCTAAAATCTGTTCCATGATAGACACCAATTAGGAGATCATCTTCTTCAATTTCACAGAGCTCGCCTCTAAGCTCGCCACCTATTTTTTCAAAAGCGTCGGTAAGCCCTTTTTTGTCCACATCATTATTCCCCAATACACCGATCATTTTTAGCCCTGCAAAAGCCTCTACCGCTTCGGGTGTAGTTATGTCGCCAGCATGTATTACATATTCTATTCTTTTCTCTCCAAATATCCGCACAGCACCTTCTATGGTCTTGAAATTGTCATGAGTGTCTGAAATTAGTCCGATCTTCACTTTCTTTTTCTAAAGAATAGAGTAGATATAATATAAAGCTAAGAACAGTATCATTGAGGGCCGTAATAGAGAGTCGCAGGGTAGATTGAATGAATGGAATTCCGATAGAAGGGGTTTTGAAACTTGTATTTTGCTGTCTCAATATTGAAGCGTCCACGCGGAATGTCTCTATAACGTATGTAAACCATAAGTAGTTTACAGAGAAATGTCCCTTAATCATACAAATGAGGAAAGTAAAATGATAAGTGACTCTCAAGGCTTAAAAGGCAACAACAACACACAAAAAAGAGTACAGAAAAAAATAATGAAACAACAATATCAAAGACAGCCAAATCTAATGCTTTTGATCTAACAAAATCGGATAACACACCAACTGGAATAATCGATATACTAGATGAGCCGGACGTTGCAGTATGGTCTAAGGGAATTATGAATAAGACCAATACCCCTGCAGACAAAGTTCAAGAACCTTCTCACATTAAATCGATAGCCACTCACATTGAATATAGTAAAGGAAAGACTGAGCAAAAACAAAGCCATTTGGAGCAACAAGTAGATCCGGCCAACAAAGAAGAGGTTGCAGAAGTGATAGACCTAGGGACGTCTCTGACCGATAAAGCAACAACCTTTGTTCAAAGAAGCAAAAAGGAAACTTCTCCTAAGAGTAAAGATCTTTTGTAGAATTATCTAATTGTACGATGTTTTATGCTACCTAGGTGTGCCTATACCTACCTATGCTTACAAAAATTTGCTCGCAGCTCTTCTCAATCGTGGGTATATTATTCTATAAAGAATTGTAAAATATATTATTGTCATGTCACCTTATCCGTAATATGGCAGAGACTAAAAAGACAATAAAATTTCATGGCTTAGAGGTAGATAATGTAATTGTTAGGATTTCTCACAGAGAGATAAACAATCCAGATAAGGTGAAGATTGAAGATTTTGATGCAAGGAAAGCTCCACAGAGTTTTGAAACTGTAAATATTCAAGTTGTTTCAGACTTTGTTACAATTACTTTTTACAAAAAAGAGTCTGACAATATAGTCATTCGTAGAGAACTAATTCCAACACACAGTGTGGAGCATATTTGGGTTAGCGACTTGCAACAATAGTTTCGACTCGCATTTATTTTTGAGCTCTTGTTTTGTATTGCTTCCCTGATCATTATATAATACTACACAAACCTAATTCCTCTTCGAGTTATTAGATTCTCTTGGCTGCACCAAAATGGATCTCGTCCAATTATTTCTTACGTAAGGATTTAAAATCAAAGGCTGAAAGGGCGATTGCACGGAGAGAACATGAGTCCTCTTTTCCCCTCCTTGCTTAAGGATTGAGGCAAATGATACCATGTATTAAATGCGCGTAATGCAAAAAAAAGAAGATGAAGGAAATAGTGACTGTGAGGTTTCTAGGACAATGTTTGCCAAGAAACCTAGGAGGCATAGCGTGTTATGCCTACATCATTAGAAATATAGAAGGTTTTTTATTACATGAATCCTGCGGTCTTGCAGCGGACCCAAATTCTCCATCATCCACCAACAGCGTTGCTAATTATACCGCCTTGATAAAAGCCTTTGAATGGCTAATTAAGAATCGATATACAAAGGATATCGTTAAAGTATTTGGGAATTCGAAGCTTGTAATTTCTCATATTAATGATGGAGAACCTGTCATTAGCAGTAACAAGGACGCTATCTCAAAGAATGTTCTTCCGCTGTATACACGAGTAATGAAGATGAAGTCAAAGTTCTATTATGTATCATTTGAGCTGAATAGCGATTATGATAAAAGGCATATTGATGATAAAGAAATTGAAAAGCTATCTCTTTTAGCCTATATAGAAGAAAAAGCGAAAATACTCAAACAAAGAGAAAATGTACTTAATAGTAATAGCACCAGTAAAAACAGACAAGAACTTAAGCAAAAATTATTCTCTAGTGCTGCAGAATTAATGATGGCGACAGGGAATAATTAGCAAGTGCGATGACCCACTTGGGAAAATGCTGAAAATAGTGCATAGACTCTTAGCATGTTCATTTTTTGTAAAAGCACCTCCCCCTCATCGAAAATAACATTGTTCGCTATCAATCTCTTTTCCTTTCTTAGCATTCATCTTCTCTAACTCATTTTGCAATAAAGCATGACTTAATAGGAGGACATAAAATGGAGACAGATCACTAACACCTCTCATACGCGATAGATGAATATGTTTGTACGATATTTCAAATTGACAGTAATATCGCTGCTTTTAGTCATTCTCGCCTATATATTATGGATACCAGCATCAAAACCGCTCCCCTTATACTCTGAGCCAAGAATTGTGTCCTCCATACAAGAACCTTCGCGGCATGAATCCAGTAATAAGATAATCTCATCCTCCTTGTCTCAGAATAGCTCAACACTCTCATCGTCATCTTCTTTATCCCAGGAGATAATGTATAACGACACAGTAGTAACAGTATTGGTAGGACCCACCTTAATAGATGGCACAGGAGAGCCCCCAAAACAAGATGCGGTCATAATTATCAGTGACAACGAAATAGTTGCACTAACCAATCAAACTGAGTATCATAGTAAATATTATTCACTTATCAATAACGAAACTACAAGAGAAAATATCTTAAATTTGAGAGGTAAATATGTCATACCAGGTCTTTTTGATATGCATGCTCATGTGGCTGGAGTGAGAAAGAATTCATACAACCAGGATTTTTCAGAGAATGCACTTAAGATGCTCATAGATTATGGAGTTACTACAATAAGAAGTCCTGCAGGTCCTACAAATCAATCAATAGCCCTAAAACACAATGTATCTGAAGGCATTATAGAAGGCCCTGAAATGTTCACTGCGGGAACACTGCTTAATAGTCCGCAAATAGTAATACCGTTTGTAGAGAAGCAGATTAGTACGGAAGAACAAGCCCGAGAAGAGGTCCGTAATCAGGCTGCAGCGGGAGTGGATTATGTCAAGCTATATGTCGGCTTACCTCCCAATTTGGTACAAGCGGCCATAGATGAAGCTCATAGCCTAGGAATTGGAGTCATAGGACATCTGTACATGACAAGCTGGACTGATGCAGCAAATATGGGAATTGATGCCTTAACTCATGGAGTACCAGTCAATCCTTCCTTATTGCCAGCAGGTGATAGCAGAGAGCAATTCCTCGAAAATGGTGGAGGTCCTTTCGACCATTTCTTGTGGCTTGATTTGTTAGAACTCGATAGTACTGAGATTAATGAAATGATAAATGCATTAGTGGAAAATAATGTACCCGTAGATCCTACATTGAGCATATATGAAACTATGCTAAAGGATGATGGATATGGTTTATCGGACCCACAAAATCATCTGCGTTGGGCTAAAGTGCTGCAATTAACAAAAATTATGCATGACAAAGGGGTACAGATTCTATCGGGTTCAGATATACCCAACTTTGGGCTAATTCCAGGAGCAAGTCTTCATAACGAACTGGAGCTATTAACAGAAGCTGGTATAAAGCCATTAGAGGTCATAGCGATTGCTACAAATAATGGTGCTGAGGCCCTCGGTATTGACAATAGAGTAGGCACAATAGAATCCGGAAAAGAAGCTGACGTAATCATTCTAACTTCTAATCCCATAGAAAATATAAACAATACAAAGGGGATTGAGGCAGTAATAGTTGATGGCAGATTCGTTGATATAAACACCCAAGAGTAATCGCCTATTGTCTTCCTTCTTATCCTTCTATTCTTCTTTCTCCAGTCCTCCGCTAGGGAAGAGATACTTATTATAAAATACTCTTGATAGCATTTACAGTTCATAGATAAAACAAATCTTCTATGAACGTTGAGAGAAAGTGTACTTAGCCTTAACTAAAAGCAAGAAGGGAATTTGCTGGTCTTAAGAACGTCGTCTCCTTTTTTGTCTCATCTATCTATCTACTGCCTGTCAAGCTGATGTATTCGTATGCCTTGACAGCGTTATCAAATGCATATTGTACCTGCTGGAACTGTTTTCTAAACTCAGATACATCCTTGGCTACCATAGCAGGCTCCTGCTTGTCTACCACAACACGCTTGATAAAATTAGCAATCTCTTTCATCTCGCCTTCCTTCATTCCGAGTCGCGTGGTCTCAGGTACTCCTATCCTAACGCCACTAGGGTGCATATAGTGTCTGCCGGCCTTGATGTCACCGGGCAGTAACTGTCGATTCAATATAATGCTAGCCTTCTCAAGTTGTTCTTCAATGGTGCCACCGTCTCCAAACTTACTAACATCTACTGCAATCTGATGTGATGCAGTGTACCCATTCTTTTCTCCAAGTAGTCTAAAACCATAGCTTGCTAGTGCTTCTGCCAATGCCTTTGCATTCCTTATCACCTGTTTAGCATATGCTTTTCCAAATTCTAGCGATTCGGCCAGCGCAATGGCCTTACCCGCTACATGATGAAGATGGTGACTGCTAGTGTTACCAGGAAATATCGCCTTCTTGATGTTCTCAGCATGCTTTGCGTATGATACTATACAACCGCCTTGGGGTCCCCATAGTGTCTTATGCGAACTCATGGTAATTGAGTCAGCCCCCTCCCTTAGAGGGTCTTGAAACTCGCCCCCTGCAATCAGCCCAGCAACATGTGCCCCGTCATAATTGACGTACATGCCACAGTCATGCATAAACTCGGCCAATTCTTTAACAGGATGTGGAAACAAAAACAAACTACCACCAAACATCCCTAGCTTAGGAGCCTTACCATTACGTGCCATCTCCTCTATCTTTTTCTTTGTTGCATCCACGTCTATAGTCATCTCTTCCTTTGAAAAAGGATAATGCTCGATGTTGAGCCCATGTACCAGTCCAGCAGTGCCGGAATGTTCTTTCTTTCCATGTGAAATGTGGCCCCCTGATGGTATAGACGCAGCCATCATCCAGTCGCCGGGATTTGAAAAAGCAGCATATATGGCAAGGTTTGCCACAACTCCGGATGTCGCTCGGCAGTCGGCAAATTCAGCCCTAAAGACCTTGCGTGCAAGGTCATTGCATATCAGCTCTACCTGGTCAATATAGATGCAGCCCGCATACACACGCTCACCTGGCCACCCCTCTGCATAACGGTTTCCGAAATCACACATAAGAGCCTCCCTTACGGCAGGACTTGGAATATTCTCACTTGCTATAAGTGGAATTGAGGTGTTAAACCATTTATGGTGTTCACGCATCAAATGCAAAACATCATCGTAGGACTTTCTAGCACTCATTTCAAATTGATTGATCGAATTGGCTCTTTTAAGTTATCGATCCAAAAATCTATAGATCTTCCTTTTAGTTCCTTGATCTTTATGCTGACCCAATGATGATCATATACTATGACGCTTCTACCTCGTCTATACAAGCAATATAATCCAGATAGCAGTATTTAGTGTGCCTCCAGATATTCTATAGAATTTTAGACGGTATTGCGGTAAGGCGTTTCTTACTAAGGTTCAAAGAGAGGAAGAATTTGATCTCAAACCCGTAAAATATACAAGAACGATATCTCACACATATGCATCCTCTCACGCAAGCCTACTGACTGCAAATGCCGAACCAAATGTTACGATGCTTCCAATCAATGTAACAAATCCTACAAGCGTCCAGTTAACATCCGGTAGATGTAGGACAGGCAAGTCTGCTATGCTAAGAAAATAGGTGCCAAAGGTCATCAAAAATATCCCAAGGACTATCAGCCCAACTATCTTGAACATCTGTGCATCGTGGTATTGCGATGGAGCCATAAGAGTGAGCAAGCTTGAAAGATTTGATAAATCGAAATATCAAATCAACCTCGTATAGCAAAGCGATTGAAATGCGTCCAGGAGAAAAAGGTAGTAGTAGTAGTAGACCGCCCTTGCATTTTTACAATATCTCGACTTCTTCTCTGAAAGCTTGAGATATGTGAGTATGAGTATGAGTCTATTGCCACAAGACCCTTTAATTGAAATTCCTCGGAGACCTTGAATGCAGCCCCTCTCTACTACTGCTCTAAAACTGATATATAGGAAGCAAGTTCGAAACCCTAAATGCTTATATATCACTTATTATAAGTTATCTATCTAATCTTTAATAGTGTGGTACGTTATAAGAGATAGCGTGCGATACAGAAGCAGAACTGACATCATATCACAAATCCTTGAAGCCGCAACGGGAGGAGCAACAAAAACTAAGATTATGTACAGAGCATTCCTGTCATATGCTCAACTGAAGGAGTATCTTAATGTTCTCACTATTAATGGCCTACTTGACTATAATTCCTCAGAACAGGTTTTTAGAACGACCGAAAAAGGAGACAAATTTCTAAAATTATACACTCAGATCGGAGAAATTGCACCACCCGCCTTAGATGAGTCTATCCCAGCAAGAAGAAAATAAGACACACACTAAAGAAGTCAGGCTCTGTCTCCTAATTTTTCTTGTATTATTTGCCTGAAAATACATATCTCAAAGATTCTCTAATTGAGACCCGCGTCAACAGTACAGTAAAAGCATAGCCTGCGGATAAAGCCCCGACTCGTAGGTAATTTTACGTTTCTTTTTTATGTTACCATACCATCTTCTTGTTTTAGTTCTCCTCTATCAATTTTGTTTTTGAAATCTAATCAAAGAGAAAGTTCCATCTATTCCTCACTTTTGTATAGAACCTATATCGTTAGCCAGTGACTTAACTACTTGGGTCCATGCGGTGCTGATGTTTGCCCTATTATATCCACCACCACCAAGCGCAATTATCCTGCCTTGGCAGTACTTGTGGGCCAACTCATGAATAGAGTCTGTAGCAAACATATGTGCTTTTGAAGTATATTGCAAATGCGTTATCGGATCACCAGAAAGCCCATCTGCTCCACATTGTAGTATTATCAATTCAGGCTTTACATCATTTACAAATTGCTCGATCTTGCCAAATGCTTCTACGAATTCCCGATCACTGGCCCCTGGCTCGAGAGGAATGTTAAGCTTGGTGTTTGCTGCTGCACCTTTTCCTATCTCACTCGAGGATCCCGTGCCTGGATAAAGATAGCGCCCATCTTCGTGAATGTCTGCAAAGAACAAAAGCGGATCATCTTCAAATTCGTAAAAGACACCGTCTCCATGGTGTGCGTCGATATCAATGTATGCTATCCGCTTTATTCTATATTTTTCACGTGCAGTCATGATTGCAATACCAATGTCGTTGAATATACAAAAACCGCCTGCAGAATCACGTCTTGCATGATGCAAGCCCCCGATTGGGTTGAAGGCATGATCTACTTTTCTCTCACTCTTGTCTTTACCGTTCACTACCATATCAAGCGCAGCCAACGTCGATCCCACGACATAGAGTGAGGCTTCAAAAGCACCCTTAAATGCAGGTGTGTCACCCTTGTCGAGAAGCACACCTCCGTGTCTGGAGGCTACTTTAACCAATTCAACATACGAGGAGTCATGAAATAATGCTGCATCTTGGTATCCTGCCGTCACTGGCTCTTCCACTATGATATTGTCAATGCTTTCGCTCTGCAGCTTGTTCCAAAACGCGTAAAGCCGGTCAGTCCCAAATGGATGAGAGCCTCCAAAGCCATATCTTGCTAATGCCTCACCATAAAACACAGCTGTCTGACACATTTTTGTGCCTCTGAGCCAATAATGATAGCATCTCCAAATAAATATTCTCAACAATCGTTAATTCTTTGTCACTGTATGTTCACAGGGATTGTCAAAGGTATGGCTATGGTTACGTCAACCACAAAGAGCAGAAGCGGGGCTGAGACCATCATCCGAGTCAGGCTGGGAAAGCTTGGTCTAGGCCTGAGGAAGGGCGACAGCGTCTGTATAAATGGCGCTTGCCTCACAGCTACAAAGATATCAAAAGGCGAAGCTGAATTTGAAATGATATCTGAAACTATCCGACGAACGAACCTTGGTCGGACAGGACCAGGCGAAATGGTTAATGTCGAGAGATCTCTGAGAGTAGGCGATAGGCTCGAAGGTCATTTCGTTTTAGGCCATGTAGATGGCACGGGCATAATTGAGGATATTAGAAAGACTTCATCTGAAACGACCATTTGGATAAAGCTAGAAGGAGGGTTAATAAAATCAGTGGTATCAAAGGGCTCGATCGCCGTTGACGGCGTTAGCCTTACTCTTGTGAACGTCGAGGGTAATCGGGTCTCTGTCTCACTTATACCCCACACCTTGAAGGTAACAACCCTAGGCATGAAGCATATAGGTGATCGTGTTAACATTGAAACAGATGTTCTGGGTAAATACGTAATAACCAACTTGCCAAGCGATAGAACTTAAAAAATATTTAATCTTCCTCTCTGCATTATGTTCTGAATATGCCTATAATAACAGTGGCGACATATAGTGGAAGAACTCAGACGGAAAAGGATCGATTGGCAGAAGCGATAACCGATGAGATTATGAAAATATGGAAGGTGCAGAAAAAGGATGTTATAATAGTCTTTCAAGAAGCAACTCATGGGAACTGGTATGCTTCAGGTGTTCGTTTATAGCGTCGGCGTGATAGTCATTACGTACTGATAGTAATCTTAAGGAGGAATCTTGTCCTCGTTTGATTAGCTGACTTAATACTACCAAAAGTTTGGTAGCTACCAGAACTTTAGTAATCTTTTAATAAGCTTAGTCAAAAAAACTATTAGTTGTCCCTTGCAGAAGCAATAGCAGCACTCAAAGCTGGCAGATTTGTGCTTGTCCATGATGACAAAGCTCGTGAAAATGAAATCGATATGGTGGTCGCTGCGGAGCATATCAAGCCTTATCATATTGCGACTATGAGAAAAGACGCTGGAGGACTTGTGTGCCTTGCAGTCGCAAACGAGATCACAAGCAAGCTCGGGCTGGTCTATATGCATGACATCATAGCAGAGATGGGCAAGGTAAACCCTATATTTTCAAAATTGACCGAGGGTAGAACCAGCTATGGGGATAAACCCTCATTTTCAATAGCAGTAAACCATCGCTCTACGCATACAGGCATCACCGATCATGATAGAGCACTTACAATAATGAAGATGGCAGAAGTTTGCAAGAACATTGACAATGGAGGCATAGAACAATTCGCCAGGGATTTCCGGGCACCAGGCCATGTGCCGATACTTATAGCGTCAAAGCACCTCTTACACGACAGGATGGGCCACACAGAGTTGTGTGTCTATCTGACACAGCTAGCAGACATCAGACCCGCAGTAGCCATTTGTGAAATGATGGACTCAATGACGCACAGGGCGCTCTCTATTGAAGCGGGAGAAAAATATGCTTCAAGATTTGGCATCCCTTTAATTGATGCAAGCGAGCTCAAAGCTAATGCCAGGGTGGCATAACCAACAATTGATTTATCTTGCGATAGTAGTTTCGGAATTTAACAGCGAAGTAACTTTCAAGATGTTAGAGGGTGCAAGAGATCATGCAGCCACAGTAAGTGCTAAGGTAAACTACATCATGTATGTGCCTGGCACCTTCGATATGCCCCTTGCCGTCGACGGATTGTTGAAAAAGAAAAATGTAGATGCAGTAGTCACGCTAGGTGCTGTGATAAAAGGAGATACTAGACATGACGACATTGTAGCTGAAAATGCAGCCCGACTGATAGCTGATCTATCCCTAAAGCATGGTAAGCCAGTCACACTTGGTGTAGCTGGGCCTGGTATGACAATAGAGCAAGCAAGAGCACGAGCAAAGCTAGTACCTGCCAGAGCAGTCAAAGCGGCGGTAAATATGGTTTTGCGATTAAGAAAGCTACAAAAGACAGTCGGCGGAGGGATTGTGATAATAAATGATACAGCTGACAATAATTAGAATTGAAGGATATGGGCCGTGGACTCTCACTCTTGGAAGTGACAGAGAAGCACAGCTTCAGATGCTTCAGGCAAGGATCTATCATGATGTACAAAGACTATTCTCAGAAAGGGACGGCATTGTTTTCTTCAACAGATTCGATGAATACTTTGCGATAACAAACGGTATTGATGCGGACGATCATCTACGCATAAAGAATGAGCTTGCAAGTCTGTACGACAATATGTCAATGTCTATGACAATTGGCGCTGGAAAGACCGCATTTGAAGCGAATCTTAATGCTGACCGCACAAGAAAAGAGGGGAGGAAGATGCTCGACAACAACAACAACTCCAAGATATTTGGCAGTATCAATTCTCATGCAGGTATAGCACAAATAATGCATATCGATATAGACAGTTCTGCCAAGGTTGGCAATTGGCTATCGCCTTATGAACTGACAGCACTCGTTATGAAGATCTATAGCAGGATTGCAGAAGACTTCCTCAAGCACAATTCGCTTGCGTTCTTCCTTGGAGGTGACAATATCATGGTAATTTCTAATGGCATGACAAAAGAGCAAGCTGACGAAGTGTTAAAGAAGGTGACAGCCGACAATGATATTAAACTTAACTGTGGCATAGGGATCGGTAAGACAGGCAGGAAGGCAGCAGAAGCTGCGACTAAAGCGCTTGACACAATCAGAGAGCTGCGAGAAACAGGTAAAATACAAACAATTTACGAGATACAATGTCCTTAGCATTAACAAATGTCAGTCTGCTTTTGGGTAGAGAGCTTGAACATGTTGATAAGGGATACATTGAGATTGAAGATGGCAAGATAAGGAGTACCGCTGCTGGTAGTTACAAAGGTTCAGGCAAGAAGATGGATGCAAAGGGATTCATAGTCATACCAGGATTTATCAATGCACATACACATATTGCAGATTCAATAGGAAAAGATATAGGAGCGGGGCAGAGGCTTGATGCACGAGTGCATCCTGTGTTCGGTGTTAAGAAGAAAATTCTACAAAAGAGCTTACCAGAACATCTCAAGGCATTCATTAGGAATTCTGCGATTTCCATGATGAAAAAGGGAATAGTTGCATTTGCTGACTTTCGTGAAGATGAACTTGAGGGGATAAGGCTTCTAAAAGATGCTATTAAAGATTTGCCGATAAAATGCGTAACCATGGGGAGAATAAATCATTACAGCAACCCAACGGATGTATCTGGTTTACCGGCTGAAAAAGAAGAGCAGGCTAAAGATGTTGTTGAGATGGCGGATGGACTTGGAATAAGCGGCGCAAATGAAAACACTGATGCAGCTCTTGCACAATACAGGCAACTGGCAGGCAAAAAATTGATTGCAATACATGCCGCTGAGTCAAAAGAGACAGTTGAATTTTCCAAGTTAAACACTGGCAGGAGTGAGGTAGTCAGGATAATAGAACATCTAAGGCCGAACTTTGTTGTACATATGACAAATGCAACGGAGGACGAGATGTCGCTAGTTGCAAAAAGTGGAACCGGTATTGTAATTTGCCCCAGGGCAAACGGCGTGCTTGGCGCAGGGATTCCAAAGGTCGGCCAAATGCTCAAGCAAGACTGCATGATAGCCATTGGAACGGACAACGTTATGCTAAACTCTCCAGACATTCTGAGAGAGCTAGATTATATCTGGAAGGCGTCGAGGGCAACTGAGGGTGAGATGTTAAGAGCACGAGATCTATTGAAGATGGTAACCATAAATGCAGCACAAATTTTAAGACTAAATAATGGGTGCATAGAGGCTGGGCGTGCTGCAGATCTAGTATTTATTGACAAGAAACATGTTGACCTCTATCCAATGCATGATCCATATGCTGCAATTGTTCATAGACTGAGTCAAAGCTCTCTCAGAGCAGTCATGATCAATGGGCGATTTGTGGATTGAAAGTAATAATCAACAGTGCAATGACAGTTGATGGCAAGATAGCGACATCAAGCGGAGATTCAAAAATTTCCTCAAGAGATGATCTTGTGAGAGTCCACAAGCTGCGGGCTACTGTCGATGCCATAGTAGTAGGCATCTCTACAATTCTGGCAGACAATCCAAGGCTTACAGTAAGACTAGTGAAGGGTAAGAATCCTGCTAGGGTAATAGTTGATAGTAGAGGTAGGATCCCTCTGGACTCCCAGATAATGCGCACTGCGTCTAAGATCAAGACTATTGTAGCTGTCACAGATAAAGCACCCGAGGAAAAGCTGATGAGATTAAGAAATATGGGCGCAGAGGTGCTGGCGATAAGCGAAGGCAAAAAGGGACAAAGTGCCGCTGTGCCACACGGGGTTAACCTCAAACTGTTATTTCGCAGATTGAAAAAGATAGGATTTAAAAAAATATTGGTAGAAGGGGGAGGCGAGCTTAATTGGTCGCTTTTACACCTTGGGCTTGTTGACGAGCTCACAATAACAATTGCTCCAAAGATAGCAGGTGGAAGGCTGGCAACGACGCTAGTAGAGGGAGATGGATTTGACGAAATAGCCCAAAGCATTAGACTGCAGCTCAAGAAAATAGAGCGAAAAAAAGGCGGCGAGCTTGTGATGCACTACAAACTATAGCACCATAGAAGGATCAATACCCATACTTCATCCTTTCACATATGGACAAAAAATAAGCAGCAGCAGAAGAGTATTCTTTTCACTCGCCCATGATTTTTAAGGTTCTTTTGACCATATCTATCTGTAAATGTTCTCAAACGAACATACGCTGCAGAAATTCATGATGGAAAAGGCAGAAGGACAATTTCATGACAACTACGAGAAAGCACTTGACCAGGTGAGATCCGAGTTTGGTAGAACCTACACAATGATAATTGGCGGAAGCGAGGTAACGACTGCAACTACTATGTTGCATTCCTCGCCTATTGATACGAGAGTAGTGCTTGGAAACATCCCAATTGGGAGTGCAAACCACGTCAGGAAAGCTATTGCAGCTGCAAAAAAGGCATTTGAGCGCTGGGGCGTAACAGACTACAAGGAGCGTGTACGCCTATGTAGGATTGCGGCAGACATCATCGCCGAGCGTAAGTTTGAGTTGGCTGCATGGGTTTCATATGAGAATGGTAAGAATCGTTACGAGGCCATAGCAGACATCGATGAAGCTATTGACTTTTTGCGTTATTATTCTGTAGAGATGGAAAAAAATAGTGGATTTGAAGCAATAACGAAAAGCGCCTACCCAAACGAAAAGAGCAGGAGCGTCATGAAACCCTATGGAGTATGGGCTGTAATTGCACCCTTTAACTTTCCAGCTGCCATTTTTGCAGGAATGAGCATTGGGGCAATAATCACAGGGAATACTGTTGTAGCCAAGCCGTCGAGCAATACTCCAATTATTGCATGGAAGTTTGCACAAATATTCAAGCAGGCAGGACTGCCTGATGGTGTGTTCAACCTAGTAATTGGGGCAGGTTACAAGATAGGCAACGAGCTTGTCAGAAACAAAGATGCTGCGGGCATTGTATTTACTGGTTCTCGAGATATTGGCTTTCACATGGCAAAGGAATTCGCCAACACAAGACCCAAATTGCTAATTGCGGAGCTTGGAGGCAAGAACCCAGTTATAGTGACTGAAACAGCGGATATTGATAAGGCAGTGGATGGTGTCCTCAAAGCAACGTTTGGGTATTCGGGGCAGAAGTGCAGCGCATGTTCTCGTGTTTATATTCACAAAAAGGTGAGAAATGAGTTTCTCAGCCGGCTTGTAGAAAAGACAAATAACCTGCCTATAGGAAATCCGCTTGACTCCAATACCTTTGTTGGCCCGCTTGCCAATGAGGAAGCCTACAAGAAATATCAAAAATACATAAAAGTAGCAGAGAAGGATGGCAAGGTGCTTGCTGGAGGCATGATTAGGAAGGATGATAACCTAAAGTACGGCTACTATGTGGAGCCTACGATTATTGACGGTTTGCCAAAAAGACACCGTCTCTTTAAAGACGAGATGTTTGTTCCCATCCTATGTACTGCAGATTACGAAAAGTTTGATGACGCCATCAAACTCGCTAACGACAGCGAATATGGGTTGACTGCAGGAATATTTACAAAAAAGGATGAAGAGGTCAAAAAGTTCTTGGACTGCATCGAGGCAGGGGTTGTTTATATTAACAGACATGCAAGCGCAACAACTGGCGCAATGGTTGGATGTCAACCATTTGGAGGATGGAAGGACTCAGGTACCACAGGCAAAGGAACTGGAGGGCCTCATTACCTGACGGAATTCATGCGAGAGCAGAGTCAGACTATCGTTGTTGACTAGCTCAATAAATATTTCATTGTCACAGCACCAATTCTCTGTGTTCAAACCATTCAAAGAAAAATAATAAACTTAGCCCAATAAGTAAAAGAAAGAGACAGGGTCGATTTGGATACTACTGTGCTCACTACAGAAGCAGAGTATTCAAAAAAGGACTGGACAGAGCATATACTACACTTCAAAAAAAGTCTTTATGAAGGATTTGGAGGATGCAGAACGCAAGGTCAATAGGGCTATTATTATTATTATTATTATTCTGTAGCTATTCGCACCAATTCAGAAAGTTCCTTACCTTTATCTTGGGAAAGTGCTGAAATTCCGCCGGTCAAGCTTTTAGCTGCAATACCTTTTTCTGCAAGTACTTCAGCTACTCGGAGTGAAGTATTGCCCATCATACAGACGAGTAATGTATTCCCATCATTTTCACCACCCAATGCATTATCTAGTTCCTCTGGAATTTTTTGGGTTGTTAATAGACGCTCCACTTCACTGGCTTTTGGAACAGAGATCTTGTTTTGATCAACGCCTAGGGAATTCGCAATTAATTCGATTCCTTCTTTGCGAGGAGTATACATGGTATGAATCCAAATAACTCTGTCATAGTTTCTAATATTTGATACAGCTTCCTCTAGAGGAATCTCTAGACGGTCCTCTTGTGTCTCTGGCACCATTTCAATGCTCTTTCTGTACTTTTGTATTCCATCCGCAATTATTACTACAAATTTTGTTCCTGCATCTCCACCAAAATTAGCCATTTGCATTACTGCGTAAAGTGCAAGGGCGCTGCTTTCTCCTATATCATACCCCTTGCTTACGAAAAATCGCAACAGACGTCTTGCCTGTTCAAAGTCCACCTCGTGTTGTCCTGAATATCGTTCCGGCTCGTAGAATTTCAAACCCGCTGCTTTCCCCTTAGTCCTTATTCCTGCAACATCTTGGTTACTAAGTGGAAAAACTACATGTACTGACTTCTTTCCATGTTTCTCAATCAAGTATCTACTCAAGCCACCGGAGGTGCCACCTGTACCGAAGGTGCATACAACCTTGAAGTCAGCCAGAGAATGACCTTGTTCAATCAACTGCTGGTCTATCTCCGGAGCTGTCACAGTTTTGTGCACGTCAATATTCAGCTCGTTGTCGTACTGTTCTGGACAGAAACAATCATAGATCCTGGCAAGATGCTTTGCCAAGTTTATTATGTCCTGCTTTGCGAGAAGTTCTTCTATTTCAGAGCGGGATTTATCAAAAATGGCAGGGTCTAACCCGATTTCGGTGAGCTGCGAGCGTATATTTGAAGCAGTTGCTTTTGCAGCCAAAAGATTTGGATTGACCTTCATGCCGGGGGCAGGGCAGATGTCCATGTCTAGATTTATGATACGGGTTTTCTCGTTTCTTAACTCCTCGAATACCCCTTCCTGAAGCTTTCTAGATACAAGGGTAACGACATCAAGACCTAACCTAGCAATCTGCCCCAAAGCGATGCCAAAGTTCCCAGAGGTCGCTTCAATTATTGTCTGTCCACGCTTAAGCTTGCCTGACGAAATAGCGTCGTAGATTATGCGTATAGCGGGCCTCACTTTGATTGAGCCTGCAAGCAAGTTTGAATCGAACTTACCGAAAACTTGCAGATCTCTATCGGCAAGATCCAAGCCGTACTCAACTCTTGCGCATTCCTTCAAATCCTCTGTAATGTCGATCAGAGGCGTTGGGTTAACAATCTTAGCAGCATCGGATTTTTCCTCTATATGAGGAACTTTGCTCCATATTTCTCGCTCAAAATGCTCCAACAGAGAGATATCAATGTCAGTTCCCTTATTCAATCCCTGCAATTTCTCCACTTATCATATAATGCACAAATAGGTTTTATAAAAGATGTGATGCTTCCAGTTGTTTTCGGGACGAACACGGCTATATTTGATGTGAATCTGTCTGCGAATTATATCTAAGCCAAATTAAACGGGGTATGTAGCGTAAACGTCGGATTGAGCTAAACCTTCTGATTGTAACAACTCATCGGTTCGAGGTGCTTAACTACCATGCACTATAGGCTGCTACATGAGCAAAATGGGCTTTATCCGAGTGGAATCGACCTCTGCATTTAGGATTGCAATCCCAAGTCACAGTTTTGTTTTCAGAACCCACATGTTGTCTCGTAAAATGCAGTGAAATGTTATTAACTGTCTTTTTCTTCTCAGGTTTAGCATCTTGTTGGTAGAGATAGCTTTGTGGATGAAGAGAGAGAAAAGTACTCTACAAGGTAGTAATGGATTCATCATCAGTTTCATTTGCTGAACTATCCAATTTGGTAGATGAAAAAGAATCTAGCTTGGGTGATATCATCACAGGCATGCATGAAAAGAAAGATTGACCATGAAGGTGCACAACTATTGTTTGGAGATTTGAAGTGACAGCTATATTCTCGGCGAGCGAACATTATACCACAGAAGTTTCTTCCTTCCTTGATCATGAGCACCACTATCAACGTAGATCAAACAAAGAAGGCTAGCCTGTTTATTGTACAAGTGAACGATATCCTCAATTCAAAATTACTATCCTAATTTCATTCTGATTAAGTCATATGCCTTTGCTGCATCCCTATTGCTCAATATCAACACTATTTCATTTGTAGCAAAGAAAGCGCTATGGAGTGGAATTTGATGATTGTACAATATATTTGAAACAAGCGACAATATATGATATCGGCTTGGATCATCAGGGGTCAATGATATAGTTATTTTGGAAAGACCTTCTCTTATTCTACCGTCAAATTTTTGCATTGTATCAGCTACCATTTTCCTGATTTCATCTGCATCCTCTGTAAGCAGAGAAAAGTGACTATCAGTTTGGAACAGATTATATCTGCTGTCCTGTTCAAAGAATTCATCTAAAATACGGGCCAAGGCATCATTGTCATCGTCATTATTTTCTTTCTGAAAATCAATGTCTATGATGCTATCTGTTAATGACATCCTTGCTTTTGCTGCAACCAAATGCGTATTGCCGTTCTGGTGTTGTTGTTGGTTCTTCTTTTCTAGTGCATCTGCAAATCTTTTGATAGCAACTACAATGGTGTTCAAGTTTACTTTGGAACCAATTAACCTTTCAATCTCAGGTTTGATCCTTTCAGCTAGCGCGGTATAATTTGCGATACCTAGCACCAATGCTTGCATATAAACATGGTCATTTACGAGAACTTTTCGAATAGCTTCTGGAACCGATATTGCCTCGGAGTACATGTCCTTCTCTGATCATCATTCTTACACATGTGTAATAAAAAGATTGCTGTATAACGAAAAAATTATATAGTGTAATATCTATTACATGTGATAAGTGAACTAAATGTCAAGAGAATGGGATATCGGTTTCGGAAAGAGAATGTTTGAGAGCATCGATAGAGAGTTTGCAGACGCGGAGGAGATGTTGAACAGAATGTTCCGAACGATTAGAGAAAGCAGCCTCTCTGACACGGTTGTCCAAGGCCCCTATTACTACGGATACCAGATAACTGTAGGCCCAGATGGCAAGCCCCACGTAAGGGAATTTGGCAATGTTAAACCATCGTCAAGAGGACTCGTGGAACAAAGTGGTGTTAGAGAACCACTAGTTGACACCGTCGTAGATGAGAAAGAGAATGCGCTGACAATCACTGCAGAGATGCCGGGAGTCACAAAACAGGACATCAAGGTCAATATTGGAGAAGAGTATGTCTCTATACATGCAGAAAAAGGAGAGAAGAAATATCATACAGACATTCCAGTCAATTTCGACCTAGATGACACATCAGCAAAAGCCACTTATGCAAACGGGATTTTGGAGCTGAAGATCAAACTGAAAGCTCCTCCAAAACCAAAGGCACGAGAGGTCAGAGTGGAGTAAAATTATCAAGACCCACTCCATTTTTTATTGAGAGGTGAAAAAATAAAATGAAAAATTTCAATAATGATAATGATAATAAAAATGATAAAAAAGGATCGTTAAAAGTAGCTGAGACTAACCCAAAATTTGTGGGGAGGGGGATGGCGCTGGTAGATCCAAAAGTAATGGAAGAGATGGATCTATCAACAGGAGATGTAATAGAAGTAGCAGGTAAAAAGAAAAGCTATGTGCTTTTATGGTCAAGTCAGCGAGACGACCACGGTAAAAAACTGATCAGAATTGATGGATACACTCGGAATAATATTGGCGTAGGAATCGATGATACAGTGAGCGTAAGCAAAGTCAATGTGAAAAAGGCCGAGCAGGTAATTTTGACACCCACTGAGGAGCTAAACATAGTAGGACTTGAAGACTATCTTCCCGAACTGCTCGAAGGACGAGTCGTAACTCGTGGAGATATAATCCCCCTAAACATTATGGGTAGAAGAATAGGCTTTGCCGTTACCAGCACTTCGCCTGCTGACACGGCATCATTGATAGACAACAATACCGAATTCATTATCGGCTCCGTTCCTAAGGCTGCTGCGAAGGGTGTTCCTAGGGTGTCTTACGAGGATATTGGCGGATTGAAGAATGAAGTTCAGAAGGTCAGAGAAATGATTGAACTGCCATTGCGGCATCCGGAGATATTCGATAGGATCGGAATTGAGGCTCCAAAAGGCGTGCTGCTTCATGGTCCACCAGGAACAGGAAAAACGCTCCTTGCAAAGGCTGTAGCTAACGAAACGAACGCTAATTTTTACTCTATCAGTGGGCCAGAGATTATGAGCAAATTCTATGGGGAAAGTGAAGAACGCCTAAGGGAAGTCTTCAAAGAAGCTGAGGAAAATGCGCCTTCAATTATCTTCATCGATGAGATTGACTCCATTGCTCCGAAAAGAGAAGAAGTTTCAGGAGACGTGGAAAAGCGCGTTGTTTCACAGCTTCTTACATTGATGGATGGTATCAAGTCGAGGGGCAAACTCGTAGTCATCGGTGCTACAAATAGACCAAACGCAATTGACCCTGCACTTAGGCGGCCTGGCAGGTTTGATAGGGAAATAGATATAGGAATACCAGACGAACAGAGTCGGCTGGATATTCTGCTGATTCATAGCAGAGGCATGCCTCTAACGGAAGATGTCAACCTTGAGTCAATCGCAAAGGTCGCACATGGATTTGTAGGTGCGGACCTTGAAGCTTTGAGCAAAGAAGCAGCTATGCGATCATTGAGGAGGATACTGCCTGAAATTAACCTAGAGCAACCCAAGATTCCAGCTGAGATATTGAATAGAATTAAAATTACAAAGCAAGACTTTGATGAAGCGCTAAGGGATGTACAACCTTCTGCTATGCGGGAAGTGCTAGTACAGAGACCAAATGTAGGATGGGAGGATATCGGCGGACTCCAGCAGGTGAAGGAAGAATTGACCGAAGCGATAGAATGGCCTCTCAAACATGCGGATCTATTTGTGGAAGCAAACGTGGAACCACCTAAAGGAATTCTCCTGCATGGTCCTCCAGGAACTGGCAAGACCATGATAGCCAAGGCAGTAGCAGCCACATCTGAAGCTAACTTCATCAGTATCAAAGGGCCTGAGCTGATAAGCAAATGGGTTGGTGAATCAGAGAAAGGTGTTAGAGAAGTCTTTAGAAAGGCAAGACAAGCAGCTCCTTGTGTTATATTCTTTGACGAGCTCGATGCCATAGCACCAAGGAGGGGTGGTTCTGAAGGAGATGCACACGTCACAGAGCGCGTCATCAGTCAAATGCTGACAGAGCTAGATGGATTGGAAGACCTAAAGGGTGTTGTAGTCATTGGCGCAACAAATAGGCCAGACATTATCGACGAAGCACTCTTGCGTCCTGGAAGGTTTGACAGGATACTTGAAGTGCCTGCCCCTGACAAGGAGGCAAGGAAGCAAATATTTTCCATCCATACAAAGAAAAAACCTCTCGATTCGGATGTAAACCTTGACAAGCTGGTAGAAACTACAGAGGGCATGACAGGTGCAGACATTGCAGCGCTAGTAAATGGAGCTGCGATGAGTGCAATAAAAGAACACGTCAGACGAAAAAGTGGCAGCAAACTAAGGATCTCAATGAAGCACTTTGAAACTGCATTGAATAAGATTAAGAAGAAGTCGGTTAACAGAATAGCGAATTCTCCAAACCTTCCGGGCGATGACGCTATTACGGCTTCTTCTTCCTCTTCTTCTAATGCTTCTCTTCAACACATCAGCTGACGCTACGAAGATTAGGAGAAAAAATTCAAGTGTACAATGCAGTTCAAACTAGAATAAATTTTATCAATTTTCAGGGTAAGGTTATTTCAGCTAGTGTTGAATGAGCGACCTTGCCAGTAGCAACAAGTTACGCTTTCGTTCCATTATTCTTCTCACAGAATAGGGAAGCCATTGGTTACCGTAAGGGATGTATTCAGCCACGGTAAAGCCTTTTGTTACAAGCTCGAGTTTTAGTTCGTCTCGTATACCCTTCAGCATCTGGAATTCAAACTTGGTACCCTTGCCCTCGCCAATCCGGGTCGCTTCCGCAATCAGGGCTGAGTTGTGAGTCGCAATTGCGAAATAATTATTGTCGCTTTCAAAGAGTATGTTCATTAACTTCAAATAATTAGCATTTACTTCTTCATTGGTAACAAAAATATGCTCTTCTGATTCCCGGTACGCGCCCTTGACAAGTCTTACCTTACCACCGCATTCAATAATGTGTAAAAGGTCGCTGACGCTTCGGCGCAGATATGATTGTATTGCTATACCTATCATATTGTAATGCTTGTATAATTCTAGATAGATTGCAACGGTGTCTTCTGTATACTTGACTGACTCCATATCTAGCCATATGAACTGGCCAAGGTCTCTAGCTCTTGCGGCAAGCCTGCGAAAATTCTGCAAACAAATGTCATAGTCAATTGTAAGTCCAAGCTGTGTAGGTTTTACAGTCACACACCCATCCACCTTTTTTTCATCCATCAATTCCATCAACAACAGATATTCGGTAACTGTCATGTCAACCAGTTTGGAGTCCGTGATGTCCTCGCCAAGAAAGTTTAGAATTGCAGACATTTTATTACGGTTTGCGTAAAGCGCAGTCTTCATGGCCTCGTTGGCACTATAGCCTGCAACCCATCTTTTTGCCACTCTGTATAACAATCGCTCTATTAAATTGTCATTATAGTTGTGAGAATAGGGAGCAGGTTTAACTAGCATAATAGATAATTGTCGTCTCTATGATATAACCTTAGACATTAGACGAACGTCTTCCGCAAAAAAATATCCAAAATTTTCAGAGGTAGTATTGCTACAAGTAGTAAATAGGTATATGGAAGATCTCTTTTCAATATTGCAACATTGAGAATTACAACCTAGTCCTGCAGTATATATCTTCAATTTTGCGAAGACATAATCTTTTATTGAGTTTATCTTAAGGATGCTGCAATGATGATAACGATAGTTGATATTCTAAAGGAGGCATGCCAACAGGTTCATGAGAAGACGAAGGGCCTTGCAGGAACTACTGGAGGTAGCAGGCAGATGGGTAGAGGCGCAGGAGGCGATATATCTCGCAGAATCGACTTGATAGCTGAAGAGACTGCGATCGGTGTTATAAGAAAACGAGGGATTGAAGCCACGATAATTGGCGAAGAGTGTGGGAAAATCCAAGGCAAAGAAGGCTACGTCATCATAGATGCAATTGATGGAACAACAAATGCTATTAGTGGGATACCTTTCTATTGTTGCTCAGTCGCCTATGCAACCGACTTTTATTTGAGCGCGGTTGTTGATGCAGCCATAATTGATCTTACAAGAGGTGATCTTTATTATGCTTCAAAAAATAAAGGGGCATTTTTAAATGGGGAGAGGATCTTCGTCAAGCAAGAATCCACTTCAGATTCTACAATTGGCATAAATGTATCAGGAGTCAAATCTGAATTGGTTGAGCGCCTTGCTCCAATCATTGCACAGGCTACTCATATCAGACAATTTGGTGCAAACGCACTGGAAATGTGCTTTGTAGCACGAGGGTTCTTAGATGCATACATTGACCTAAGATGCAAGATCAGGCCTACAGATGTCGCAGCCGGCTACCTGATAGCTAAAGAGGCAGGTGCCCAGATTTATTCAGACAACGGTTCAATTCTTGAATCTAACCTAGACGTTAAGACGAGGTTTTCCTATGCTGCAATGGCAAATGAAACAATACGTGAACAACTAGTAACACTTTTCGTAAGATAAACGTAAACAGGCACATATCAATTACTTACAGTGATTATGAAAAAGATGATATAGTCATTTATAATATAGTCTCGGTAGGTTGCTGCCTTATACCCACTATCATCCTCTGATTTTTCCTCAATGTCACTTCTGACACACCGGCTGCTTCTGCTATCGTTGCTTGGCTTTTTGGCTCATTACTGTCAAGACAGGCAAGGTATAGTACTGACGCAGCAAGCCCCATGGGATCCTTGCCTGCTGCCTGGCCACTTTTTATGACATCATGAATCATATCCATTGCTCGGCGCTTTGTGCGTTCACCTATGTTTGCATTGTTTGCTACGCGGGAAACGCACTTGACTGGGTCAAGCATCGGAACCTTGAGGTCAAGCTCGCGCAGCAATATCCTGTAGGCTCTAGCCAAGTCTTTTTCTTTTGTGTTTGTTACTTTGATAATGTCGTCCATAGTTCCTGAAATCCCCATCTCCCTCTGGACTATATAGATAGCTGCACCTAGTATTGCTCGCATTGTCCTGCCGCGAACAAGACCTCGCTCCTGCGCTCGCCTGTATATGTAAGCGGTCTTTTCAACTATTGCGTCTGATAATTGTATGATACCTCGCAGCCTGTCCAGCTCAACAAATGCACGCCGGAGACTTCGCTCATCTTGTCCCTTTACTCTAAAATCCCAAGCGCGCAGCCTATCAAAGGTTGAACGCATTGCCGCATTAAGTCCACTGCCAGCGCTCCTATCCGGCCTGCCAATGATTGTTGAAAGACCCATACCAGAGCGAGCCAAAGAGGTCGGGCTTGTCCGCAGTTTGCTGCTGGGTTCGGTAGCAAGAGTGCTCCAGTCTTCATGTACATCACCCACTCTATCATGGATGACATAGCCACATTTTGTACAGATTAGCTCGCCGGATTCAACAATAATTATCTTCTGGCCATCGCCACAGTTAGGACATATTATTATGTTGTCAGCAGGCTTCATCATCTATGATGAAGCCGTATGCTATATCAAATATAACATCAGCAGAGGAATCTTTCAGAAGTTGTTGATCCAAATTCTAAAAAGACAGCAATTGCCAATATACTACCACATGATTACATATGGGCTACAAAGTAATTTGTGAGCGTCACAGCTTGAGCCAATTTTGTGCCACGATGAGCGAAGCTAAGACAGTTCAAATTCAGCATAGACGACAGGGTGGGTGTCTAGAAGCTGAAATAAAGAAGCCAAGAAGGCAGTAAAAACTATAGTTCTTGCAAAACATTAGAGGGTATACAATTTAGATTTAACCTAACGTATTTGACATTGGTTCTATCGCATCTTCTAGAACATAAAACCAAGAACATGAATTTAGATCTAGAAGTCAGTTTAATAGCTCTTAAATTAAATTAAGAACAAGGACTCGTTACAATGGGTAAGACATCTCGATCCACTGAAATTTTTGAAAAGGAGCATACAGAGAACAAAGAATATTTAAAAAATGAATTAGAATCACTTGGAGTTGAACCCAAAAGAAAGAACCAACTAAATGATAAAGAAGAACTCCAAAGTCTTTCCGATAACATCAAACAGGCCATGTTCCAAGATTATAAGGTGGCTTATAGCGAACAAGGGGATGCCTATAAAGAAGAAGCGAAATCGACTGTTACTGTTGGATGAGTCTAGCGGTGCTAGTTCTAATAATCTTGATTAACAGAGCAATATACTAGAAGGAATTTTTTAGCGTCTCTTATTACTATCTAATGCTAGCCAGTAGGAGTTGCAGTATTATTATTATTATTATTATTAACATTCATCTGATAAACTGCCATTATCATTCTCCTTTTATCGGGCTCTTGGTCTAGCACAAATTTGTAAAATAGCTCATTAATTACTGCGGACTCATTGTCTAAATTGAGACATTCTACAAGGGTCGTGAGCTTACTTTGTGCTTCTTTTGTTAATTCTATCCATGCCAAGATGTAGCCTCATTACCTCCCATCTCATCTTCTTCCTCGTTTAGACCCTTCTTTTCCTGGTTGCTCTTATTATTATTCAAGCCTGACAAATTGCACCTTCAGCGTAATAATAATAGTAGAGTCAAAAAAGAGACAATGGACAATCAAGAGGAGCGTATAGAGGATCTATTATGGAATCCGGATAAAGGCAGGATTTGTGATTACTACGGTATAAATATAGATATTCCATGGCTAGATATTCTAAAGTTCTTTCATGAAGATTGCTGGAAGAATTATAGGAAAGATGACAAAATATATCCAATGCCAAAAATACGCTTAGCAATACTTGGATATGGACTGGATGTGCATGCGTATCACTTAATACCTCAACAACCCATACGTGTCTCACAGAATTGATATATGATTGCTTTTTAGCCCTCTGTAAATTCATCACAGAGAAAGCATATTGCCAGGGCTCCAAGCGAATCTACCCATAGGTCTATGGCCATATCCCATGGCTCAGTTTGTATAAAACCACTTGGGCCGCTATACGTTGCATAAATCCATTCGTATACCTCCCATAGAACAAATGCAATCCAAGAGGCAGCTATGCTAACACTATAATAGTATTTTTTATTTCTTGTCAAGTAGAGGTTTAGAACAATTGCAGTCAGCGCCATTCCTGAAAGTCCATGTGTGAAACGGTCAATAGGCGTTATGTCATACAGATGAAAGGTATACTCTGCAAGAAAGTGAGCACCGAGTGCAACTAATGCTAAAAAAGACGTAAAAAATAGCCATCCTCTGCTCGTATCGATTATCTTATGCCCAAAAAGACTCTTTTCTACGCTGTAACTACTGTTACTATGTTGAGGCTCACGATGATGTTTCTCGATAATTAATGCGCGATAAAGCAAGTAAAATCCCATAGCTAATAGTACAAAAGAGATTATTGGATTTTCAAGCCAAATGGGGCCATGCATTGAATGCAAATGCATCGAGCCTAGTTGTCAGTTAAAAAGTTTACACCATCTATGCAATCTTTGATAGCAGATATATTGATGCTTTGTAGATGTCTGATAAGTAAATCGGGTTATGACCTGTCCCGACGATAATATGAGACTGCAAAGAGAGACTTGGTTTCTTTAAAACACGATATAAGAGGAGCTTCCATAAGGAGGTTCGAGTAAGTGGCATCTTTGTATCCAAGTCATGGTTTTCCCACAATTTACAGAACTCAAATCCTCTAAATAATATAACTGACCGTCTTTTTTCATGTCCAATATGGAGCAGAGAACACCATTCTGTACAACGGTTACAAGCACCATCTCAATTGTACTTCTAGCATTGTTGGCTTTTGCATCAGGCTCAAGTATACCGTCCTTTGGACAAGAAGAAAACAATGATGATGACACTACTCTTGTATTATCTGGAAGGATAGACAGTATGCTGATGCCTACAATGGCCGATATGAGTGACAATGCTATGAACAATTTTACCGGAATGTCGCAGATGATGAGCAATGACAATACCTCACCTGCTGAAAATGATTCTGTTGCCTCTCAGGCGATGCGATACTCCATGGCTAGAGATGTGGCATGGATTTTGAGCGGAGACTGGGTTTTGGTATCTAACCCCGCCTACGGCAGCGGCAACAAGAACGACACCACCTCATTTGAGGTAGAATTTATCAAGGTCACTACATATGGCACAATGCTTCATACTCATAGAATAACTAATTTTATGCCTTTAACAAACACTAGTGACATAGTAGGGGCATTTAATTCAAACACAAATGCTACGACCGTAATAGGCAAGGCAGATGTATACTTTAATGATGAACTTGCATGGCCACAAGCTGATACAACACTATCAATTATGAACGGGACTGTTCTGATGATCGATATCGATTCTGAAGATATAGATCACCATTTTCATGACCAGCCAATATACGGCACAATAAATATGCTCTCAAAGGGTGATGGCTTTACGATATCCCTTCCAACGCCACGTAGTATACAGGAAAAAATTGAACACGAGTTAGCAGAACTTGGCATAAATGCTACGCAGGCACAGTCTGCAATTGAAATGAGAGCTACAGAAGTAGGGGGAACATTTGCAGAAGAAGCTGTTGACGTATTTGACAATGTCACCACCTCTATCAGAGAGATCATAGTCGGCGAGTAAAGAAAGTTGGAAGTCGTGTAAGCACGATAGACCTCGTAGGATTTGAGCTTAGACGACTTATTGAATTCGTCAAGTAAATTATGCGAGTGAGGCAACAGGGAATCACAGCGAATAACTAAAAGAGTATTAAAAATTCTTCTACAACCTAGGTACCTTGAATATAGGAGTGATACCTGGCTTTCCTAAAGAGAAGTACTAAGACATTAAAAGCTCGTAGTACGATAATTGATAATAGGTGCAGCATATTTCCTGAGTTGTATCTCTCAACTATTCCTTGTAGCTACGCATCGGCATCTTTTCCAGAATCTGGACTTTGATTTTTCTTATATTTGTTATAAATTTAATACACGAAGCAATATTACTCAGATTGAAAAGC
>Ga0075420_100000342_pt1 | contig 35750 bp, 28 predicted proteins | sample SoiMetdeltSBSDD4_FD_75296 | JGI IMG/M metagenome (GOLD analysis project Ga0075420, IMG submission 75296) | Bulk soil microbial communities from a Populus tree surrounding site in Tennessee, USA - Soil MetaG P. deltoides SBSDD4 | ecosystem: Environmental > Terrestrial > Soil > Tree plantation...
TCACCGGCGCCGAGCACGAACGAGATGTAAGGCGTCGGATTGTCGTAGATGCCGAACCGCTTGGCGTATTCGCCGATCAGCGGCATGCCGAGATCCTGCGCCAGCCGCACGGTCATGACGTTGCGCGAACGCTCGATGCCGAACCGCAGTGTCGACGGGCCGTAGAATTTGCCCTCGTAGTTTTCGGGCCGCCACACGCCCGAGCCGGTATCGATCTCAAGCGGCGCGTCGAGCACCACCGTCGACGGCGTATAGCCGTTGTCGAGCGCGGCGGCGTAGACCAGCGGCTTGAACGAGGAGCCGGGCTGGCGCAGCGCCTGGGTCGCGCGGTTGAACTGGCTCTGGTCGAACGAGAAGCCACCGACCATCGCGAACACGCGGCCGGTATGAGGGTCCAGCGCGACCATCGCGCCCGACACCTCGGGCACCTGACGCAGCCGGAACTGCCCTTCCCGGCCGTCGATGGGATCGACGTAGATGACGTCGCCAACTTCCAGCACCTGGGCAATGCGCGTCGGCACCCGCCCGCGCTGCGGACCGGATGCGGGCTTGGCCCAGCGCACGCCGTCCAGCGTGATGCTGCCGTAGTCGCGCTGCTTGACCAGCGCACCGCTCGGCTCGCGCGACGGTTGGAAGCCGATGCGCGCAGCCTGATCGGTCACCTCGAGCACAACCGCCAGCCGGAACGGCTGAATGTCCGCGAGCGCCTTGATGTCGGCCAGCCGCGTGCCCCAGTCGCCGGTGATTTCGATCCTCTGCAGCGCGCCGCGATAGCCCTGGGCTTCGTCATATTTGACGAAGCCGTCGGTGAGCGCCTTGCGCGCCGCCTTCTGGAGATTCGGGTCGAGCGTGGTGCGCACCGAGAGGCCGCCCTCGTAGAGCTTCTTCTCGCTGTACTTGTCGTTGATGTAGCGGCGCACTTCCTCGGCGAAATATTCCGACGCGGCGATCTGCGCGCCGGTCGAACGGGTCGTCACCGTCAGCGGATCTTTCTTGGCCTCTTCGGCCTGCTGCGGCGTGACAAACTTGTCGTCGGCCATGCGGTCGAGCACGTAGTTGCGCCGTATGATCGCCTCGTCGCGGCGGCGGAACGGGTGATAGTTGTTAGGGCCCTTCGGCAGCGCCGCGAGATAGGCCGCTTCCGGCAGGTTGAGCTCGTGCACCGACTTGTTGAAGTAGAGCAGCGAGGCGGCTGCGACGCCGTAGGCGCCGATACCGAGATAGATTTCGTTGAGATAGAGCTCGAGGATCTTCTCCTTCGAGAAGGCGCGCTCGATCTTCATCGCGAGCAGCGCTTCCTTGATCTTGCGGGCGAACGAGTATTCGTTGGTCAGCAGGAAGTTCTTGGCGACCTGCTGGGTGATCGTCGACGCACCCTGCGCGCGGCGGCCGGAGCCGTAGTTTTGCGCGTAGGACAGGCCGGCTCGCGCCATGCCGGAGAAGTCGAGGCCGCCGTGCTCGTAGAAGTTCTTGTCCTCGGCCGCGATGAAGGCGTTGATCACCAGCCGCGGCACCGCTTGAATCGGCAGGTAGAGCCGGCGCTCGCGGGCGTATTCGGCGAGCAGCTGCCCGTCGGCCGCGTGCACGCGGGTCATCACCGCGGGCTCGTAGTCCTGAAGCTGTGAATAATCCGGCAGCTCCTGCGAGAAGTGCCACAGCAGACCGGCCACTGCGGTGACCGCGACCAGGAAAATGATGGTCCCGCCGGCGAAAATCCAGCCGAAGAAGCGCAGAAATAGTCTCATGACCGATGTCCCGCCCGTGCCCTCAGCGAGCCCGAAAATCTCGCTGTTTTATGTTTAAACTGAGGCCGTTGCCGCACCAACATACCCTCAATTCTGCCGTTGCCGGCCGCTGCCGGCGACTCGCGTCACGAAGTATGTATCGATTGCCTTGGCAATCGAAGCCGCCGTCCGGTTCCGCCAGGCTTCCGAGGTCAATGACTTCAGATCGCCGCGGTTCGAGACATAGCCGAGTTCGACCAGGACCGAGGGCACGTCCGGCGCCTTGAGCACCCGGAACCCGGCGGACCGCAGCGGGTCCTTGTGCAGGCGGGTGGCGTTGCGCATCTCGGTCACCAGCCCGCGCGCGAACTGCACGGAGAAGGTCTTGGTCTCGCGGCGCGCCAGATCGATCAGGATGTCGGCGACGTCGCCGGGTTCGGCCGAGAGATCGAGCCCGGCGATCGCGTCCGCCCGGTTCTCGTCCTCGGCCAGCCGCGCCGACGCGGCGTCCGACGCGGTTTCCGACAGGGTGTAGATCGTCGCGCCCTGCGCATCGCCGTCGCCGCGCGCCAGGGCGTCGGCATGGATCGAGATGAACAGCCAGGCCTGCCGCGCGCGCGCCAGATTCACCCGCTCGGCCAAGGGTATGAAGGTATCGTCGCTGCGCGTCATCACCACGCGGTATTTGCCGGTCTTTTCGATCTGCTCGCGCAGCATCAGCGAAAATTCCAGCACGATCGATTTTTCGAGCTCGCCGCTCGAGGCCCGCGTGCCGTTGTCGATGCCGCCGTGGCCCGGATCGAGCACGACCAGCGGCCGCGGATCGGCCTTCTCGTCCGGCGTCGCCGGAACCGGGGTGGCGGCCTTGTAGCCGGAGTCCGGCGCGCGATTTTCGAGGGCGATGGCGCGCAGGAAGGCGTCGCGATCGACGGCGGCCAGGTCGAGGATTAACCGGGCCGGCTGCTCGTTGTTCGATTCGAGCACGAACGCCCGCTCGATTCGGGCCGGCTTGGCCAAGTCGATGACGATGCGGGAGCCACCCTGCATGACCAGCCCGAAGCGGAACGCCTTGATCAGGCCGCGGCCGTTTTCGCCGGTTCGGGCCGGGAACTGGAACGCGACCTGCGGCATGTCGATGACCACCCGATACGGGTTGGCCAGGGTGAAAGCGCGGATATCGACCTTTTGGGTGAAATCGACGACCAGTCGGGTCTGGCTCTCGTCACCGCCGACGCGAACCGCGCTGGCAACCGGGAAGTCTCCGGCCGCGCGGGTCTGCGGCCCGGTCGCGCCGACTCGCTCGGAGGCCGCGAGGCCGCCGGTGATGACCGCTATCAGGACAGCCCAACGCGCAGCGCGGATAGACATCGAACCCCGAGCCCTCCGACCCCCATAGCACTATGAGCACCCTCATACTCCATTAGGAGTGCGTGGTTAACTCTTACTTAAGCCCTTCACCAGCCTTGATCATTAAGCCTGTCATCGGCGAAGGGGTCACACGATCCTTGCCAATGTCAGTCCGCGGCCGTAAGAAGGACCGGCTGACGGTTAACTGTTCCGGTTGTGCCGCGTTCGACATCCGGCAAGCCCGTTTCCGGACGGCCCCAACGATCGATCGGGGTGGTCCATTCAGGCGGGTAAAGGCGTCCGCAGCGTTCCCAATCAGGTACGCCGCGTTCGACCAGGCCGATGCCAATTAGAGGACAACCGGGTCGTGCGGGACATCGCTCTCGGGCTACGGTGTAGCGGTTCGACGATCAAGCCGCCATTCCGTCCAAAGTCGTCAGCCAAGAACCCGCGACCGCGCCAGCGCGCTGCCGCAACCTAACGGGCCGAGGTCATGCTTCGACCGCGCATCGAGCGAAACCACCATCGCAGCTTCAGCGAGGCCGCGTCGTTGAACGACGTCCTTGCAAGCGATGCATGCGTTTCGCGTGCGCGCAACGCCCATCCTTTCCCTCATCTGTCCGGTACCAGATCGCGCCGTATGGCTGCGCCCGCGTGGCGTTGCTTGACGGCCGCGCGCGGGCCGGCGCCCAAGAGATTGTTCAATGCCCAACAAAATGCTTATCGATGCCACCCACCCGGAGGAGACCCGGGTGGTGGTTCTGCGCGGCAATCGCGTCGAAGAATTCGACTTCGAATCTGCCAACCGTAAACAGCTCCGCGGCAACATCTATCTCGCGAAGGTGACGCGCGTTGAGCCGTCGCTGCAGGCGGCGTTCGTGGACTACGGCGGCAACCGCCACGGCTTCCTCGCCTTCAGCGAAATCCATCCTGACTATTATCAAATCCCGGTCGCCGACCGGCAGGCGCTGATCGACGAGGAAGAGCGCGCGCAGCGCGAAGCCGACGACGAAGCCGACAACTATGCGCGCCGGCGCGAACGCGGCGCGTCACGCCGGCAGGAGCGCGTCACCAGCGCGCCAGTGCAAGGCGAGCACGGCGATCATCCTCACGATGATCAACCTCATGATGATCAGCCTCACGACCACGATCATCACGACCATGATCATCACAACGACGATCATCACGACCATCACGACCATGAGCACGACGACAGCCACGCGATGGCGGCCGGCGGCGAGGTCATGGTGCCACCGGCAGCCGAGGCCGGCGATCACGCCGCGCCGCACCCGGAGCACGCTGCCGAGGTTACGCCTGCGGAAGCGCTGGCGGTGACAGCGGCGGCCGAGACGCCGATCGACCTCGACCGGCTGCAGGCGAGCGCCGACGATTCGGTCCCGGGTCACAGCAGCGAAGCGATGACGCCCGCCTCCGAGCAGCCCGCGATGGAAGGCAACGGCGACTTCAATGGTTCGCACGGTTCGGGCCAGGATTCGGGTCATGATTCGGGCCACGGCGACGATCGCGACAGCGACAACATCACCGAAGTCTCGCGCGCCGGATCGAACGGCGAAGACGAGGTCATCGAATCGGTCGGCGGCGCCGACGCGATGGAGGAAGTGCCGGAGCGGACCCACCGCCCGCGCCGCCAGTACAAGATTCAAGAGGTCATCAAGCGCCGGCAGGTGATGCTGGTGCAGGTGGTGAAGGAAGAGCGCGGCACCAAGGGCGCCGCGCTGACCACCTACCTCTCGCTCGCCGGCCGCTATTCGGTGCTGATGCCGAACACGGCGCGCGGCGGCGGCATCAGCCGCAAGATCACCGACGCGCAGGACCGCCGTCGCCTCAAGGAAGTCGCCCAGGATCTCGAAGTGCCGGAAGGCATGGGCGTGATCCTGCGCACCGCCGGCGCGAGCCGCACCAAGATGGAGGTCAAGCGCGACTTCGAATACCTGCTGCGACTGTGGGAGAACGTGCGCGACCTGACGCTCAAGTCGACCGCGCCGACGCTGGTCTATGAAGAAGGTTCGCTGATCAAGCGCTCGATCCGCGATCTCTACAGCAAGGACATCGACGAAGTTCTGGTCGGCGGCGACGAGGGCTACCGGGAAGCGCGCGACTTCATGCGCATGCTGATGCCGAGCCACGCCAAGAACGTGAAGCCGTTCCGCGACACGCTGCCGATCTTCACCCGCTTCACCATCGAGAACCAACTCGACGCCATGTTCCAGCCGGTGGTGCAACTGCGCTCCGGCGGCTACATCGTCATCAACCAGACCGAAGCGCTGGTGGCGATCGACGTGAACTCCGGCCGCGCGACGCGCGAGCACCACATCGAGGACACCGCGCTCAAGACCAACATGGAAGCCGCCGACGAGATCGCGCGGCAGCTCCGGTTGCGCGACCTTGCCGGCCTCGTCGTCATCGATTTCATCGATATGGACGAGAAGCGCAACAACCGCACGGTCGAGCGGCGCATGAAAGAAGCGCTGAAGCAGGACCGCGCGCGTATCCAGGTCGGGCATATCTCGCATTTCGGCCTGCTGGAGATGTCGCGCCAGCGCATTCGTTCGAGCGTGCTCGAAAGCTCGACCGACAAGTGCCCGCAGTGCGGCGGCACCGGGCACGTGCGCTCGGTCTCGTCGGTCTCGCTGCAGCTGCTGCGCTCGATCGAGGAGATGCTGCTCAAGGGCGCGACCCACAACATCATCGTGCGCACCCGCACCGAGATCGCGCTTTATCTGCTGAACCACAAGCGCGCTCACCTGCGCACGCTGGAGGAGCGCTTCCGCATCACCATCACGGTCAATGCCGACGCGACGATCTCCGGGCAGACCGCCTACGCCGTTGAAAAGGGCGAACTGGTCCACAGCCTCGAGCAGGCGAAGGCGATTGCCGCGCAGCCGATCGCGGCGGTGCCGATCACCGACGACGAGGACGATTTCGTCGAGGAGGAAGAGGCCGTCGAGGAGAACGATCCCGAGGCTGAAGCCGCTGAAACCGACGGAACGGTCGAAACCATCGACGACGACCAGCCGCAGGAAGCCCGTGGTGACCGTGACGGCGGCGAACGCGAGGGCGGACGCGGCCGGCGCCGCCGGCGGCGTGGCCGTCGCGGCGAGGTTCGCGACAACCGCGAAGGTGGCATCGCCCCCGACGCGGCACCGGCGCACGACAGCCCCCAGACCGACGAGGAAGGCGCACTGGCAGCCGAGGGCGAAAGCGCCGGCGAAGCCGGCGCCGAGCAAGAGGGCGAAGCGGGCGAGCGCAACGCCGACGGACGGCGGCGGCGGCGTGGCCGCCGCGGCGGACGGCGCAATCGCCGTGGCCGTGACGGTGAAGCCCCGCGAACGGCGGGGGATTCGACCGGCGCATTCGACGGCGATCAAGCCTCCGAGCACAGCGAGCACGAGCAAACGCACGAAGTGCCGGCTGAACGGCATGAGAGCGAACGGCACGAGACCGAACGGCACGACACCTACGCCGCGCCGCAGGACAACCGTGCGCCGGAGCCCGCAACCTACGAACCGCCGCCGGCACCCCCTGCTGCACCACCGGCCCCTGCCCCGGTCGCCGCGCAACCTGCGCCGGAGCCGGAAAGTACGGCACCGCGCCGGCGCTCGACGGTGCGTGAGCGCGCACCGGTGCTCAGCAGCGGCGACGCCGAAGCGGCCTCGCCTCCGCCCGCGCCACCGCAGGCGGTCGAGTTGCCGCAGCCGGTGGTCACCGAAACCGCGAGCGCCGAGACGGCCGAGCAACCGCGCCGTTCCGGCTGGTGGCGCAAGCGCTGACGCGCTTGCGGCCCCCCGCGCCATGAAGAGCGCCTGGAACGATCGTGACGCGCAGGCGATGGTGGAGCGTTACGCCGGCAACGGCGTCGGTCCGGATATCGCCTTGCGGGTGTACACGACGCGCCTGCTCGGGCGCGATCCACGCCTCGTCTTGCATGGCGGCGGAAACACGTCGGTGAAAACCGCGATCCCCGATCTGCTCGGCGAAGCTACCGACGTCATCTGCATCAAAGGCTCGGGCTCCGACATGGCGGACATCGAGCCGGCGGGGTTACCGGCGGTTCGTCTCGATCGCCTGCGCAAGCTGCGCGCGCGCACCGAGCTCACCGACGAGGCCATGGTGCGCGTGCAGCGCGAGAACCTGCTCGACCCCGGCGCGCCGAACCCTTCAGTCGAAACCTTGCTGCACGCCTTCCTGCCGCACAAATTCGTCGACCACACCCATTCGACCGCGGTGCTGAGCCTGGTCGACCAGCCCGACGGCGAGGCGATCTGCGCCGAGGTCTATGACGGCCGCGCCAGCATCGTGCCCTACATCATGCCGGGCTTCGCACTCGCCAAAGCCGCCGCCGACGTGTTCGACACCGCGACCGGCGTCGAAGGCCTGATCCTGCACAAGCACGGCATCTTCACCTTCGGCGAGTCGGCGCGCGAGGCTTACGAACGGATGATCGCGCTGGTCACCCGCGCCGAGGAACGGCTGGCGCGCAATCGCAAGGCGGTATTCGTGACCGCGCAATTGCCGCAGGCGGTCGCACCGCGCGCCGCCGTCGCGCCGCTCATTCGCGGCGCCGCCAGCCTCAAGGACGACAAGGTCGAAGGCGCGTGGCGGCGGCTCATCCTCGATTTTCGCACGACGCCGGCGGTGCTCGGTTTCGTCAATGGCGCCGAGGTCGCGCGCTACAGCCAGGCCGGCGTGGTCACGCCCGACCACACCATCCGCACCAAGAACTGGCCGTTGCTGCTGCCCGCCCCCGCCGACGGCAAGCTCGATGAATTCGCCCGCGCCGCGCGCGGCGCCGTCGCGGCGTTCGTCGAAACCTACATGGCCTATTTCGCGCGCAACAATGCGCGTGTCGGTGGCATCAAGAAGCCGCTCGACCCGCTGCCCCGCGTGGCGCTCGTGCCCGGGCTCGGCCTGTTCGGCCTCGGCCGTTCGAAGAAGGAAGCCCGCGTCGCCGCCGACCTGGCCGAATGCGCGATCGAGACGATCACCGACGCCGAGGCGATCGGCCGGTTCGAGTCGATCCCCGAACCCGACATGTTCGACATGGAATACTGGTCGCTCGAACAGGCCAAGCTGGGCGCCACCAAGGAAGGACCGCTTGCAGGCCAGATCGCAGTGATCACCGGCGCCGCCGGCACCATCGGCTTCGCGACCGCCAAGGCGTTCGCGGCTGCCGGCGCCGAGGTGGCGTTGCTCGATGTCGACGAGGCCGGCGTAACGACGAAGGCCAAAGCAATCGGCGGCGCTGCGCTCGCGGTCCGCTGCGACGTGACCGACGCCGCGTCGGTCAGCGCCGCCTTCGACAAGATCGCCGAGACCTTCGGCGGTGTCGACATCGTGGTCTCCAACGCGGGCGCCGCCTGGCAGGGCCGCATCGGCGAAGTCGACGAAGCGACGCTGCGGCAGAGCTTCGAATTGAATTTCTACGGTCACCAGCGCGTCGCGCAGGCGGCGGTGAAGATCATGCTGGCGCAGGGCACCGGCGGCTGCCTGTTGTTCAACGTGTCGAAGCAGGCGGTCAATCCCGGAACGAATTTCGGGCCCTATGGCCTGCCGAAAGCCGCGACGCTGTTCCTAGTGCGCCAGTACGCCGTCGATTACGGCGCCGACGGCATCCGCGCCAACGCGGTCAATGCCGACCGCATCCGCTCCGGCCTGCTCACCGACGACTTCCTCGCCGAGCGCTCCAAGGCGCGCGGCGTGTCCGAGAAGGATTACATGAGCGGCAACCTGCTGCACCGCGAAGTCAGCGCCGAGGACGTCGCGCAGGCATTCCTGGCGCAGGCGCTGGCGCTCAAGACCACCGCCAACGTGACCACCGTCGACGGCGGCAATATTGCCGCGGCGATGCGGTAGCCTGCACGGATTACCCTCGGAACTCTTTTCACCTGGATCGGGAACTCTGAGCACTCTTATCCGTTGCTTTGCGAAATCCGCATCGCAACGGGAGCGCACGTGAAGAACCGCACATACGATTCTCGTCAGGACCAACAGGTCATCGACAACCGGCAAGCGCGGCTTGCTGTGCAGCGCTACTACGCCAGCGCGGTCGACCCGACCAAAATCGTGGATGGCTTCCCAAAAAAACAGGGGTCGCCAGCGGCTGTGCTCTTGGACGAAGCTGCCTAGTCACCATCAATCGCTCGCGAGGATGACGTTCTTCACCAGCGGGTAGATCTGGCCTTCCCATTTCCTGCCGCTGAACACGCCGTAGTGGCCGACGCCGACCTGCATGTGGTGGCGCTTCAGATACGGCCGCAGCCCGCTGCACAGATCGTGCGCCGCCACCGTCTGCCCCACCGCGCAGATGTCGTCGCGCTCGCCCTCGACCGTCAGCAGCATGGTGCGCTTGATCGCGGCAGGTTCGACCTTCTGGCCCCGGTAGTGCAATTCGCCGCGCGGCAGCGTGTGATCCTGGAACACCACCCGTACGGTCTCGATATAGAACTCCCGTGACAGGTCCAGCACCGCGAAATACTCGTCGTAGAAATCCTTCTTGGCTTTCGCCTTCTCGATCTCGCCTTTGACGATGTGATCGTAAAGGTCCTGATGCGCCTTCACGTGGCGGTCGATGTTCATGCTCATGAACGCGGCAAGCTGCACGAAGCCGGGATAGACCTGCCTGCCGCCACCGGGATAGCGGCGCGGCACCGTCGCGATCAGGTTCTTCTCGAACCAGGCGATCGGCTTGCTCTGCGCCAGCACGTTCACCTTGGTCGGATGGACGCGGGTGTCGATCGGCCCCGCCATCAACGTCATGCTGCGCGGCTGCGCGGGATTGCCGTTCTGCGCCATCACGGCGGCGGCAATCAGCGCGGCGACGCAGGGCTGGCACACCGCGATGATGTGCGTGCCCGGACCCAGCACTTCGAGAAATTCGATCAGGTGGGCAACGTAATCGTCAAAGCCGAACGTGCCCTCTCCGACCGGAACGTCGCGCACGTTGTGCCAGTCGGTGATGTAGACGTCGTGCTCCGGCAGCATCGTGCGCACGGTCGAGCGCAGCAGCGTCGCGAAATGGCCGGACAGCGGCGCGACCAGCAGCACCCGGGGCTGGGCCTGCTCGATGTCCTTCTTGAAGTGGAGCAGCGTGGCGAACGGCGTGACCTGCGCCGGCTCTTCAGTGACGGCAACCTCCCGGTTCCCGACCGTGACCCGGTCGATCCCGAACGGCGGCCGCTCATGGGTCAGCCCGGCGCGTGAGATCAGCTCATAGGCCGCCGTGAGGTTCCGGAGGGCCGGGATACCGGCCGTGCCGGCGAAAAGCCGGCCTCCCAGCCGCCCGGCCGCGCTGGCGGCAAGGCCCCGAACCGGTTCCATGATGTCGCAATGTGCTTGATATGCTTGGTAAAGCATCCCTATCCGCAGCCCTGGAGCCTCGGCCCCTGATCCCAGCCCTCCAAGGCTAGTGCAATTCATGCTGCACTGCGAGATACTTTTCGGGCCGGCACGGGAAGACGAAGGGACAGGGTTTATGGCCAAGGCGGTACTGACGATCGCGAGCAAGAACTATGGCTCCTGGTCGCTCCGGGGCTGGCTGCTGTGCAAGCTCGCCGGCCTCGATTTCGAGGAGCAGCACGCCGACAGCAGCGAAGCCGCGACGCGGGCCGAACTGCTGCTGCTGTCGCCCTCGTTCCTGGTGCCCTGCCTGATGCACGACGGGCTCACGATCTGGGACACGCTGGCGATCGCCGAATATCTCGACGAATTGCTGCCGGACGCAAAACTCATCCCCACCGGCCTGGCCGAGCGCTCGCGCTGCCGTTCGATCTCGGGCGAGATGCATTCGGGCTTCAGCAATCTGCGTTCCGCCTTGCCGATGAACTGCAAGGCGCACTATCCCGGCTTCAAGGTCTGGGCCGGCGCCCGCCCGGACATCGACCGCATCGCCGCGATCTGGCAGCAATGCCTGCAAGCGTCGAAGGGGCCCTATCTGTTCGGCAAGAAGCCCTGCATGGCCGATGCGATGTTCGCGCCGGTGTGCTCGCGCTTCACCACCTACGACGTCGCGCTCGATCCGGCGTGCGCCGCCTATCGCAAGACCGTCATGGCGATGCCGGCGATGCAGGAATGGATCGAAGCCGCCCGCAACGAGCCTGACGAGTTGGAAGAGCTGGACGTGGAGTTTTGATCGCCCGCGGACGCTTGGCACAATTTTGGAAAGCGAAAGCAGCGGCGATCGGCAGGTCGCTATTGGACGAAGCTGCTTAGTCGAAACGCGGACGAGCCACGAACTCAACGTCCATGCCTGCGCTCGCAATTCCCTGCAAGCGCAGCGAGTCGGTGTGTAACTCTCCACAAGTGCATTCATACGTGAACAGATCAGCGCCCACGGATTGATGCGGATGCGGTTCGATGCCGATCAAGCGCATGTTGCTGCTGCAGATGTGACAGACACACGCGCCAGTCTCACAGTGCCCCTCGCGTGGCGGCAGAAATTTGATGCGATTAATCGACATTATTGAGGCTCTGATGCTTGTCGCATTCACATCTAAACCTTCGCGCGATCGACGCAATTCTCAAACTGAGCTTGCTGTGCCGATTGAGTAAGTGGCTGTTACCTTGCGATCTCGGTCAGCCGCGCGATTTATCTACGCTTTAGCCGGTGGATGTGCTTGACTACTGCCATCACCGGCAGCGGCTTTGTGCCAGGCGCCGATGGCTGAGAGACCACTAGCGCTCCCGCCTGTAAACAAGGGAGCGTTGCTATGCCGAACACTCACTCAGCCAATCCATCAGCATCCATCAAGCATCCGGTGTGTCCCGATTGCGGCACTGCCATGCGGCTCGAACGCGCAACGCCTGATAGCCGATATCGCAACATCCATCACATGATCTTCGCATGTGACTGTGGTCGCGCGAGCGATCAGATGATTGCGGTTCCCGAATAGCTTGCGCCTGTTTATTTCGCGTGGCGATGCGGGACGTACTTAACCAAACAGTCCCGCTGGGCGTGAACCCATGCGCCACTTCAAGCAGCTATGTCGAGAATTGGGTATCCGACGCCGTCCATAGGAGCGCATCAGCGTAAACCACCATGTCCGTCATCGTGCCGTTTTTCAAAAATCGGGGATTTGACGACGAGTCAACGCGCGCGTTGGGCGAAGCCTACGATATCGCCTGTCGGTCGCTTCACCGCCATGGGCGGCCGCCTGTTGTTCAGGAACTCTTGGCCAAAAAGATCATTGATGCCGCCGGCAGGGGCGAACGCGATCCCGATCGGCTGGCGTCGATATCCTTGGGGATTCTAGGCCCATTTCACCAAGAGGTGACTCGGCGGTTCGGTCTGGTCCCAAACTTTTTCGTTTCAACGCCGGATGCCCCCGAGATTCTCGAAAAACTTTGGGAGTTTGCAAAATCAGCCTATCTCGACAATCCAATTCCTTCGCTATTCAAGGAACGATTGTTTGTCTTCCTCTCGCGCTTTTGCCAGGTTCGCTACTGCATCGTCCGCCATTGCGGGTTTCTCGCAGGACAAGGCTATTCTTCGGGCGACGCCACCGCGGAACCGCAGACCATCGAGCAGGCGCTCAAGCTCCTGAAGACTCCTCCGCCATGGCGGCGCGAACTCGAGCCCGTCTACGACGGTTTGGAAGCTTACGGTACGCCGGGCGATTGGCCCGCGCCCGAAACCGAACTCGAAGACTGGATCTTTGCAACATCCGCGCTGATCTTCGTCGTGCCGGCCCAATCGCAGCGAGCGCGGCAGGCGTTGAAATTGGCACTCGGCGGCAAACGCTTGGAGTATCTGCTTGCGCTTCTCACCTTCATCAGAGCCGCGCACTACTGGACCATGGTGCACCCGGGTCTCGAAATCGAGGACGACGTAAGAGAGCTCATGAGCAAGCACAAGGAACTCGCATTCCTGCTCCTGCAAGACCCCGATACGCCATAGCGTGCAATCAAGCGTACCGGTCAAGCCAGCGATGGGGCGTGACAAGTTCGCCGCAGCGCCTGCCAGACTAATCCAGCTTCGCGCCGGAGCGCTTGATCACATCCGCCCATTTGGCGAGTTCAACGCGGATCGTCTCGCCGAACGCTTCCGGCGGGCCGCCGGCGGGCTCGTCGCCGATCTTGCCGAAGCGATCGATGAAGGCCGGCGACGTGAGCGCGCGATTGAACGCCTCATTGAGCCGCGTCACGATCTCGCGCGGCATCTTGGCCGGCCCGACGATACCGCTCCAGGTCGGCGCGTCGTAGCCGGGCACGCCGGCCTCGGCGATGGTCGGCAGGTCCTTGAACATCGGCGAACGCCGCGCGCCGCTGACCGCGAGCCCCCTCACCGCGCCGGTGTGCGCATGGGGCGCGATCGAGTTGAGACTCTCAAACATGATCTGCACATGGCCGGCGATCAGGTCATTGGTCGCCGACGCACCGCCGCGATACGGCACGTGCACGATGTCGGTGCCGGTCATCACCTTGAACAGTTCACCGCCGACATGCCCAGGCGATCCGCTCGCCGAGGAGCTGTTGGTCAGCTTGCCGGGATATTTCTTAGCTTCGGCAATGAGTTCCTGCACGGAGTGGATGTTGGACTTCGGCGAAACCGCGAGCAGCAGATGCCCGCGCGTTAGCTGTATGACCGGCTGGAAGTCGCGCAACACGTCGTAAGGCATCTTCGCGACCATGTTCGGGCTGATCGCGAGCGCACCCACCGGCCCCATGCCGAGCGTGTAGCCGTCAGGCGCGGCCTTCGCGACGATATCGAGGCCGATGGTGAAGCCGCCGCCGGGCTTGTTCTCGACGATGATCTTCTGGTTGAGGAACGTCTCCGCCTCGGCCGCGACCGAGCGCGCCAAGAGGTCGGTCGCGGCGCCGGGAGCCTGCGGAACGATCAGCCGGATCGGCTTGTCGGGGAAACTGCCCTGGGCCGCGGCTTCGTGCAGCCCCGTCCCGACAATACCGGCGACGAACAGCGCCGCAAGCAGCCGCGCGCGCAGACTTGACGATGACGACATCGCGTCCCCTCCCAAGGGCTTGTCCAAAGCTTTTCTTGTCTCTTGGAGGCGAGCGTAGCCAGCGTATCCGGCTTCCGCAATGTGCCGCTAGCGTCGCAGCCAGGCGCCGATCCGCTCCACCGCCTCGTGCATCTGCGCGGGCTCGCCGGCGTAGCAGAAGCGGACGAACGAGCGTCCATGCAGCGGATCGAAGTCGACGCCCGGCGTCGCCGCGACATGGGTCTCGTCGAGCATGCGTCTGGCGAAGTCTAAGCTGTCGTTCGAGAACCGCGACACGTCGGCATAAAGGTAGAACGCACCGTCCGCGGGCAGGAACGTGTCGAGCCCGGCCTTCGGCAAGCCTTCGATCAAGATTCGGCGGTTCTCCTCGTAGCCGTGCTTGACCACATCCATCTCCGCGCGGGCGTCGAACGCGGCAGCGGCGGCGATCTGCGACAGCGTCGGCACCGAGATCGCGAGGTTGCCCTGCAGGCGATCGATCGGCCGCACCAGCGGCTCCGGGACCACCATCCAGCCGACCCGCCAGCCGGTCATGCAAAAATACTTGGAGAACGAATTGATGATGACGGCGTTGCCGGACAGCTCCGCCGCGGTCACCGAGGGGAATGCGTAGTCGAGGCCGTGATAGATCTCGTCGGAGATGAAGCGGATACCCTCGCCTTCCGCCGCCTCGATCAGCGCGCGCAACGCATCGCGCGTCATCATGGTGCCGGTCGGGTTGGCGGGACTAGCCACCAGCACGCCCTTCAGCGGTTTGCGCCGGTGCGTCTCGATGAGCATGTCCGGCGTGATCGCCCAGCGCGTTGCGGCGGTGGTCTCGATCAGCACCGCCTCGCAGCCGAGCGCCTTGAGGATGTGGCGATACGGCGGATAGCCCGGCACCGCGACCGCAACGCGGTCGCCGGGCTCGAACAATGCGAGAAACGCGAGGATGAAACCCGCCGACGACCCTGTGGTCGCGATCACGCGCGCAGGATCAACCGCGACGCCGTAGGTCTCGGTGTAGTGGCGGGCGATGCGCGTGCGCAGCGACGGGATGCCGAGCGCCTCGGTGTAGTCAAGCCGGCCGGTGAGCGCCGCACGCGCGGCGTCGAGCGCCGTCGAAGGCGCCGGGGCCGCCGGCTGGCCGACCTCCAGGTGGATGACCCGCCCGCCCGCCGCTTCGATGCGCGCCGCGGCCGCGATCACGTCCATCACCATGAACGGCGGGACGTCGCTGCGCGCCGAAGGCACGATCAGGCTTTTGGCCGCTTCCAGCATCGATTCAACCATCCGTTATCCAGCGAGAACTGCCCCGCTGTTGCCGCATTCGGCGGCTTCCGTCGTCAATATCACCAAGGGGACGACTGCGCGGTATCAACTTGCCGGTCTAGGCGCAACCGGGCCAAACGGGGCCGATTCCACGCAGGATGCGCGCGGCAAACCGACGTGTTATCGCTATCGTGACAATGCGGCTGACGGCGGGCGGGCAAGGCCCCCGGGCCCGGAACTTCGGATTCGCATGACCTTGGCTCGCATGACCTTGGCCCAACCAAAGATGGCCCAACCAACGACCGCGGCCCGCCGCAAGGGGCCCTCACGCCCGGTCGCGGTCGCCGTCTCGTTCGCGATTGCCGCCAGCCATTGGCTGGCGGCGGCCACGCCGGCGCACGCCCAGCGCGGCGGCGGCCCCCCGATCGTGCGGGACGCTGAGATCGAGCAATTGCTGCGCGAGTATACCCAGCCGCTCCTGAAGGCGGCCGGACTGGCGCAGCAGAACGTTCAGGTCGTGATCATCAACAGCCGCTCGTTCAACGCCTTCGTCGCCGACGGCCGCCGCATCTTCGTCAATGCCGGCACGATCATGGAGGCGGAGACACCGAATCAGGTGATCGGCGTGCTCGCCCACGAAACCGGCCACATCGCCGGCGGTCACCTGTCGCGCTTACGCGAGGAGTTGCGGGTGGCAACGACCGCCTCGATCATCGCCATGATCCTGGGCGCCGGCGCGATGGTCGCTGCGTCGCGTTCCGGCAGTAGCAGCTCCGGCAACGCCGGCATGGCCGCGCTGACGGCGCCGCAACAGGTGATCCAGAATTCGCTGCTGGCCTATGTGCGGACGCAGGAAGACGCCGCGGACCGCGCCGGCGTGCGCTTCCTCAACGCGACCGGGCAATCGTCGCGCGGCATGTCCGAAACCTTCAAGCGGCTCGCCGACCAGATCCTCTATGCGTCACAGGGCATCGACCCGTACATGCAGTCGCATCCGCTGCCGGCGGAACGCGTGCGGGCGCTGGAAGGCATGGCCAAGGCCAGCCCGCACTGGGACAAGAAGGATTCGCCGGCCATGCAGGCGCGGCACGATCTCGCCCGCGCCAAGCTGTTCGGCTTCCTCGATCCGCGCGACGGCGTCGGGCGCCGCTACCCGATCAGCGACAACAGCATCCCGGCGCGTTACGCGCGCGCCATCGCGGCCTACCGCTTCGGCAACGTGTCAGGCGCGATCCAGCAGATCGACCAGTTGATCCAGGCGCAGCCGCAGAACCCTTATTTCTACGAGCTCAAGGGTCAGGCACTGCTCGAGGCCGGCCGGGCCGCGGATGCAATCGCCCCACTGCGGCGCGCGGTTCAGCTGGCGCCTAATCCGGCGGTCATCCAGATCATGCTCGGGCAGGCCCTGATCCAGTCCAACAACAAGGCCGTTGCCGAAGAGGCGGTCACGCTGCTCGAGACCGCGCTGCGGCGTGAGCCGGAATCGCCGGAAGCGTTCGACCAGCTGGCCCGGGCTTACGGCAGCAAGGGCGACCTGGGCCGCGCCGATCTCGCCTCCGCCCAGGCGGCCTTCGCCCGCGGCGACCTGAAAACGGCGCGCGCGCTGGCGGGACGCGCCAAGTCACGTTTCCCCGTCGGCTCGCCGGGCTGGGTCAAGGCAGACGATATTGCGACCTACAAGGCGCCGGTCTCGGCGCAGCGCAAATAATCTCGAAAAAGGACATCAACGATGAAATTCTTCCTCCGGCCGCTGGCTGTCGCGCTGATGGTGCTTGGCATCACCGCGGCGTCGTTCGACAGCGCCAACGCGCAGTCGTTCTCGCCCGAGCAGCGCGGTGAAATCGAAAAGGTGATCCGCGACTACCTGCTGCGCAACCCGGAGCTGTTGCAGGAGGTCATCCAGGAAATGGAGCGGCGTCAGGCGCAGGCCGAAGCCGAGAAGCACCGCGAGGCGATCAAGGAGCACGCGCAGGCGCTGTTCAATTCGAACCGCCAGATCGTCCTCGGCAATCCGCAGGGCGACGTCACCATGGTCGAGTTCTTCGACTACAATTGCGGCTTCTGCCGCAAGGCGCTGGAGGACAAGCTCGCGCTGATCAAGGCCGATCCGAAGCTGCGGCTGGTGCTCAAGGAATTCCCGGTGCTCGGCGAAGGCTCGACGCAGGCGGCGCAGGTCGCCGTCTCGGTGCGCATGCAGGACAAGACCGGGGGCAAGAAGTATCTCGAATTCCACCAGAAGCTGTTCGCGAGCCGCGGCCAGATCGACAAGGCCCGGGCGCTCGCCGTGGTCCGCGAGATCGGCTTCGATGCCGCCCGCGCCGAACGGGACATGGGCAGCGACGAAGTGCGGCTCACCCTCGAAGAGGGCTTCAAGCTCGCCGAGGCGCTCGGCATCAACGGCACCCCGACCTATGTGCTCAACGGCCAGGTCGTGGTCGGGGCGGTCGGCATCGAAAAGCTGCGCGAGGCGATCAATACCGTCCGTTGCGGCAAGGCGACCTGCGGATAGCCCGCTATCCTGCGAATTTCCTCTGATATGCCAATGGCCGGAGCCCCTTAGCTCCGGCTTCCCCTTTGCCCATGAGGTGCCTATAACGGGCCTCCCCGTGGCGACGGCACCTATGGCGAAGACGATTTACGTTCTCAACGGCCCAAACCTCAACCTCCTCGGCACGCGCGAGCCCAAGACCTACGGGCACGCCACGCTCAAGGACTTGGAGAAGCTGTGCCGTGACGCCGGCAAGCGCCACAAGATCGACATCGCCTTTCACCAGTCGAACCATGAGGGCGAGCTGATCGACTGGATCCACGAAGCCGGCGCCAAGAAGGCCGCGGGCGTGGTGATCAACCCGGGCGGCTACACGCATTCCTCGGTCGCGATCCGCGATGCGGTGGCTGCGGTCGACATTCCGGTGATCGAGGTGCATATCAGCAACATCTTCGCGCGCGAGGACTTCCGCCACTTCTCGCATATCGCGCCGGTCGCCAAGGCAACGCTGAGCGGGTTCGGGGTTACGGGCTACGCGCTCGCGATCGACGGGCTGGCGGCGCTCAATTCAAGTGGACGGAGGAGCTAAGCGTGGCACGCGGGCCGAAAGAAACCGGCGACAAGACCGAGGGCAAGGTCGAAGGATCCTCCGTCGATCAGGACATGATCCGCGAGCTCGCGAAGCTTTTGGACGAGACCAATCTCACCGAGATCGAGTTCGAGCGCGGCGGCGTGCGGGTGCGGGTCGCGCGCCAGGGCCAGCCGGTCGTCGCCGCCGTCGCGGCGCCACGCGGCGCAGCCGCGGCGCCCGCCGCAGCCGACGCGCCGTCCGGTGACATGTCGAAACATCCCGGCGCGGTGCCCTCGCCGATGGTCGGCACCGCCTATCTCGGGCCGGAGCCGGGCGCACGTCCCTATATCGAAGTCGGCAGCCAGGTTCGCGCCGGCCAGACCTTGCTGATCATCGAAGCGATGAAAACCATGAACCAGATTCCCGCGCCGCGCGCCGGTCGTGTCGTGCAGATCCTGGTCGAGGACGCGCAGCCGGTCGAGTTCGGCGAGCCGCTGATAATCATCGAGTGATGGTCCCGCTCCGCTCCGGATGATCCGGGGTGGGGACCGGTTTTCGGAAAAGCTCCTTACTCAAGCGCCAAAGGGCAGTTGTTCGCGTTCGATGTTTGAGAAAATCCTCATAGCCAATCGCGGCGAGATCGCGCTCCGGGTGCTGCGCGCCTGCAAGGAGCTCGGTATCGCGACCGTGGCCGTGCACTCGACCGCCGACGCCGACGCCATGCACGTCCGGCTCGCCGACGAGAGCGTCTGCATCGGACCGCCGGCCGCGCGCGACAGCTATCTCAACGTGCCGGCGCTGCTCGCCGCCTGCGAGATCACCGGCGCCGACGCCGTGCATCCGGGCTACGGCTTCCTGTCCGAGAACGCGCGCTTCGCCGAGATCCTGGAAGAGCACAACATCCACTTCATCGGCCCGAAGCCCGCGCACATCCGCCTGATGGGCGACAAGATCGAGGCCAAGCGCACCGCGCAGCGGCTCGGCATCCCGGTGGTGCCGGGCTCCGAGGGCGGGGTCACCTCCGACCAGGAGGCGCTCGGGATCGCGAAGTCGATCGGCTACCCGGTGCTGGTCAAGGCGGCGGCCGGCGGCGGCGGCCGCGGCATGAAGGTGGCGCAGTCGGCGGAAGAACTCTCCAACGCGCTCGCCACCGCGCGCTCGGAGGCGCAGTCGGCGTTCGGCGACGACGCGGTCTATCTCGAGAAATATCTCGGGCGGCCGCGCCACATCGAAATTCAAGTGCTCGGCGACGGCCAGGGCCGCGCCATCCATCTCGGCGAGCGCGACTGCTCGCTGCAGCGCCGCCACCAGAAGATATGGGAAGAAGGTCCCTCCCCCGCGCTCAACATCGCCGCCCGCAACAAGATCGGCGAGACGGTGGCGAAGGCGATGCGCGATCTCGAATATCTCGGCGTCGGGACGGTCGAATTCCTCTACGAGGACGGCGAGTTCTATTTCATCGAGATGAACACGCGCATCCAGGTCGAGCATCCGGTGACCGAGGCGATCACCGACATCGATCTCGTGGTCGAGCAGATCCGCGTCGCTGCCGGCGGCGACCTCACGATCACCCAGGACGACGTCAAATTCATCGGCCATGCCATCGAGTGCCGCATCAATGCGGAGAACCCGGAGACGTTCCGGCCCTCGCCCGGCAAAATCCTGGCCTACCATCCGCCCGGCGGGCTCGGCGTGCGCGTCGATTCCGCCGTCTATCACGGCTACACGATCCCGCCGTTCTACGACTCGCTGGTCGGCAAGCTTATCGTCCACGGCAAGACGCGCGCGGAATGCCTGATGCGGCTCAAGCGCGCGCTCGACGAGTTCGTCGTCGACGGCATCGAGACCACGCTGCCACTGTTCCGCACGCTGGTGCGTGACAAGGACATCATCGACGGCGACTACCACATCCATTGGCTCGAGGAATTCCTCGCCAAGGGCGGGATGGATAAAACTTAAGGAACTCTCCGCCGTCATTCCGGAAGCCGCAGAGCGGCTGTCCGGAATCCATAACCCCGATATTAGAGATCGGAAATATCGCTCAATGGATTCCGGGCTTCGGCCTTTGGCCGGCCCCGGAATGACCGAAAGATTGGGCATTCACGGCAGCCGCGGCAGGTCGACCCGATCTTCCAGCACGATCTTGTCGAAATCGTCGATCAAGAGATCAACGCGCACGATCCATTGCCCGGCCACGGGAATCCGCAAACCGTCAACCCGCCAGTGTCCGTCGCCAACCAGCACCGCCGTGCGGCGGACCGCCTCGATGCCGGCCGTGGGATTGGCGAGCGTCACCGTCACTTCCTTGACAGCGAGCGCACTGAACTGGGCATCGAGCACCTCGATGCCGACGCGCGGGTCGCGCGCACGCACCGGCAGCAGCGAAACCTGCGCCATCGCGCGCTCGCCATGCAGGTGGACCTCCACCGCCTCCGAGGCGGCGAGCGCCCGCGGCGGCGGCGTGAACCGCCACAGCGCCACCAGCGCGAGGATCGCGACAACGATACAGAGCTCCGCCACCATCGTCCGCGTGAGCACCGCAGACACGGTCACTTCCCCGCTCTGGTAGCGCGGGGCGAAGACGCAGCGGTTGGCCGCGGCCAGCGCGAGCAGCGCGATCACCGCCCCGAGCTTGCATGACAGCACGATCCCATAATTCGTCGTCCACAGCGCATCGACGCGGTCGAGCTGCACCAACGCGAGGATGACGCCGCTCGCGACCAGCGCCGCCAGCGGATAGGGAATGATCCGGGAGAACCGCGCCAGCGCAGCGCCCGTTCCGGCGTTCAACGAGGCGATCAGCGGCAGCAGCGCGCCGACCCAGAACGCGACGCATACCACATGCACGAACACCGACGGCCGCGTCGCGAGTTGCGGCGCCGCGTTGCTGGCATGCCCACTCAGCGCCAGCGCCAGGCCAACCACGAGCAATGCGGCAAGCGACAAACCGCGCGCCACCACGGGCGATTGGCGCCAGCTCGCTTCAAACGCAAACAGCGCCGCGAACAGCGCGACCATGGCGGCGATCGCGGTCAGGCCGTAGCTGGTTTCGAGGCCGGTCTCCCAGACCAGCTTCTGCGCCAGTCCCGGCAGCCGCTGGTCCAGCGCATCAAGTCCTTGCAGGCCGACCGACAGCGGCGTGACCAGCAGCCCGGCGGCAATCAGCGCGACCAGCGACTGGTCGAGCCACGAAGAGTTTCTCAGCGTGCCTATCGCATTCTCCCCGTCATTGCCGGGCCGCCGCAAAGCGGCGAGACCCGGCAATCCATCATTTTGCAAAGAAGGATGGCTGCGCGGGTCAAGCCCGCGCATGACGAAGGATAGGCTGCCTTCGTGCGACGGCCTTCCGAGCATCCACGTCCGGAAAAACACACCGCCGATGCCGACGAGCAGCGCCAGATAGATCACGACCTTCGCCGCCCACAGCGCGCCACGCACGACCGGGTCGCCGGCCGGCAATGCCCCCGCCACCGGCTGCGCACTCGCCTCGCCGACCGAGAACACCAGCGAGCCGCCGACCGGATGTCCGTCGGCGGAGATCACGCGCCAGCTCAGCACATGCGTGCCGCGCCGCAGCGCCGGCGGCTTGATGGTCACCGTCGTATTCTCGGACGCCGCGTCGACTGTCGCCACGGTGCCGTCAGGCGCAATCAGCCGCATCACCAGCGGCGTCACCGGCTCGTTGAAGATCAGCCGCAGCGACGCCGGCGGCTCCGCCAGCAGCGCGCCGTCGGCCGGCTCCGCGCGCACCAGCGACGCGTGGGCGAAGACCGCGCTCGATTGAACGAGCGCGGTCAACAGCACGATCAGGAATGTGGAAATCCGCACCACTACTTCTGCTTCGGCAGCAGGCGCAGCACCGCCGCCGGCTCGGCGCTGCCCGCGCCGTGCCCGTCGGAAGGCTTACCGGTCGGGATCTCGATCCAGCGGTGCACGCCCTTCTCGCATTCCTGCACCACCGGGAAATAGATCGCCGGCGTGCCGCCGAGTTCTTCGGCGATCACGCCGATGAAAACGAATTCGTCGTAATGCGCGTCGGGAAGCTTTCCGCCTACCCAAGAAATCTCGCTCACGCCCTCGGTCACTTGCGCGCCGCGCAGATTGTAGGGCTTCGGATATTTGGCGGTCACCGCGTTGAGCTCCCAGCCCGGCTTCGGCATCGGCTTCACGCCGATGAGGCCCATGGGCACGCGCACCCGGATCGCGGTGGTGGGCGAACCGCTGCATCCATGCGGCACCCGCAGCACCGCCTTATAGGCTGCGCCGACCGGCGCCTCCGCGCGCTCGAGCGTGACATGAGCGAACGTGGGTGCCGATACCGCCGACAGGCAGGCCAAGGCGCCGGCGGCGCCGATAACGAACTTGCGAAGCATTGAAAATTCTCCAGACGTCCACATGAACCGGGGTCGGCGCACGGCCAACCCTCTCGCAGTCAAAGGCAGGTTCAGGCGGCGGTCGGAGGGGCTTGCGACGGTCCGGCGCGGATGGCGCGCCGCCCCGGCCGGACATCGCCGGGCGCGTCGGCTCCGGGCGTCCGATCGGCTGGCGTCAGCCGGTCGATGACGGGAGCATCGGCCGACAGCGCGACGGGTCCGGGATTGCTGCAGAACGTGCAGCAGTCGTGTGCGGCCGGCGGTCCGGCGGGCGTGGAACCATCGTCGTCAGCGCCGTGGCAGATCACCCCGGCGTCGGCGCCGAAGGTGGCGATCCGTGCCGCGGTGTGCGCGCTGGCAAGCCCCGCCGCCAGCGTCTGCACGAGCAAAATCGCCGCCGCCAGCATGACCAGCGGGCGCTGCAATTGACGCAGGGCTGCGATGAATTCGGACACGGCGACCTCTCGCCCCACCCAATAGCATAGTATATGGAGGCAACAACTGGTGGCGTGATGGGCCACTAGCCGCGCACCGGACGGCTTATTCGAACGACGACATGGCCAATCGCGAGTCCGCCTATATCGAGATAACCCCGGAAGTGCTGCTGAAGGCCTATGCCTGCGGCATCTTTCCGATGGCCGAGAGCGCGGAAGACCCCTCGCTCCACTGGATCGAGCCGGACCTGCGCGGGATCATCCCGCTCGACCGCTTCTATGTGTCGTCGCGGCTCGCCCGCACCGTCAGATCAGACCAGTTCAAGATTACCGTGAACCGCGACTTCGACGGCGTGATGGACGGTTGCGCGGAGCCGCAGCCGGGACGACAACGCACCTGGATCAACGAGCGCATCCGCACGCTCTATCGCAAGCTGTACGAGCGCCGGCATTGCCACAGCGTCGAGGTCTATCTCGGCGACGAGCTGGTGGGCGGGCTCTATGGCGTGGCGCTCGGCCGCGCGTTCTTCGGCGAGAGCATGTTCCATCGCACCCGTGACGCATCGAAGGTCGCGCTGGTGCATCTCGTCGCGCGCCTGCGCGCCGGCGGCTTCACATTGCTCGATACCCAGTTCGTCACCGATCACCTCAAGACGTTCGGAGCGATCGAAGTGCCGCGCCGGCAATATCACAAGCTCTTGGAATCGGCGCTGGTCGGCGAAGGCGACTTCATGGCGCTCGACAAGCGCGGTGCCGGCGGCGCACACGCGCTGGCGCAACTTGCTTAGGACTAAGCCCGAGAAGCGTGTAGCCAGATGCACCGCCGGCCGTACCTTCCCAACTACGATCCAGATTTCTGTCTGAAGGTCGTGAAATGGGGAGCAGCTATTTGCTTAGGCTGGCTGACTATTGGGCTGCTCGTTCTGGGCTTGGTTGATCCCAGCAGCAGCCAGTGTCCGGGGTGGACCATCTACGCCACAAATGGCAATGCCGATTCCTTGTGGATTTCGTTCGGTCTTTTCACCGCGCTGCCGACAATTTGGATTTGCTTTGTTGCTCTGCGATGGGAACAGTTTTCTCAGAAGATCTACGATAACGCAGCCAGTGCGGACCTGAACCGCAATTTCATCGCCCTACCCTACGGCGATGTAACCACCTTCCCCCACAATACTACGTTTGTGACGGTGACGATTTTCTGGAGCCTGTTCTGTACCGCCCCACTCTGGATGATGCTGTCAAACTGCACCAACCTCTTACGACATTGGGTATGAGCGGAAAGCTCCGACAGAGAGAGCCCTAGCGGAACGTCCCACCGGGTTGCGGCGGCGGCGGCATTTGCTGCACCGGCCGCTTCGGCGGCTGCTGCTGGGTCTGCTTCTGCTTCGGCTGCGCCTTCGGTTGCGGCTGTGCGGCCGGCGGCTCCGGTGTGGCACTGGTAGAGACGACCTGGTTGCCGCCGCGGCAATCGGTCAGCCACAGATCGTAGATCGGGTGCTCGACCGCGTGCAGGCCCGGGCTCGAGGCAAACATCCAGCCGGTGAAGATGCGCTTCACCTCGCCCTGCAAGGTCACCTCGTCGACCTCGACGAAGGCGTCGGTGTTCGCCGCCTCCTCCGCCGGGCGCGTGTAGCAGGCGCGCGTGGTCAGTTGGAGCGCGCCGAACTGCACGGTCTCGCCGATGTCGACCGGGAAATTGATGATCCGCCCGGTGATCTTGTCGAGGCCGGAGAAGGCCGCGGTCGGATGAACGATCCGCTTCGTGGGCGGCCCGATGATCTCGTCGTCGGGCGGCGGCGGCGCGGCAGGGGCCGCAGCGGTGGCCGGCGGTGCGTTGGTCGGGGCCGGACGGCCGCCACGCGGCATATTCGGATCCAGCAGCTGCGGACGGCTTTGCGCCCCGCCTCCCGAATCCTGCGGTGGATATTGCGGCGGTGGCGGATATTGCCGCGGGGCCTGCGGCTGCGGTGTCGCGCCCCGCCCGCCGGGACCGTTATAGCCACCCCCACCCGGTACCTGGCCCGGCGGACGCGGCGGCGGATCGCCGAAGATGAACCCGAACTGCGCAAACGCGGCGCTGGCGCCGAAGGTGACGACGCCCGCAACCAGGACGGCTCTCAGGATCGTTTGGGACATGCAATTTCCGCGACGCAATTGCGCCAAGCTATGGCGAACCGGTTAACACGGACAATACGGCGGGGAAAGGGCGGGTTCCGTTACCACCCAGCTGTCCACTACCGACCGGGCGCCACTAGCGACCAGGCGTCCAGGGCTTGTAATCGCCGGTGGCCTTCGGACGGCGGCCGTGCGCCAGAGTCGAGCCGGTCGGGCGTTGGGCGCCGGGCGTACCGGTGAGATTCGGCCGGTGCGGCTTCCACCAGGCGCGCGGTTCCACCCGGTCGAGGGTCGGCGGCACGTCGACCATGTGATGCATCCAGCCGTGCCATGACGGCGGGATCGTCGAAGCCTCGGCGACGCCGTTGTAGGTCACCCAGCGGCGCTCGAACCCGAGCGAGGGATCGATCTTGCCGCCCTTGGTGCGGTAGTAGCGGTTTCCGAACTCGTCGGTGCCGACGAACTCACCATAGAGTGCGGTCCAGACCTGCGTTCCGAAGGTCTGTCCGTTCCACCAGGTGAAAAAACGCAGGAGAAAGGTCTTCATATCGGTCCCGCAGTCGGCGGCAGCATCGGCTTCGCAAGGGGTTCCGGTTGATGCCATTATGGGTGCTGGATGTCCAGCGCACCGGAAACACAGGCGAAACCAGCGCGTTGACCATCCATCGGGGGCTGAAGGCGGAACTCTCCAGCATGATCGAAACCATTCAAGCAGCCCTGGCGCGCCTGCGCGATTTCATGGAATGGGCGCCGGGCACCGTCGTCGGCGTGGTGATCCTCGCGATCGCCGTGGTCTTGGCGCTGTTGCTTCACAGCGCCGTCTTCAAGCTGCTCCAGCGGATCGTGAGGCGGCGGCACCCGTTTGTCGTCGGCGTTCTGACCGGCACCTGGCGCCTCGGCCAGATCGGATTCGTCGTCGCCGCGCTGTTCATCGCGCTGCCGGTGGCGCCGTTCGACAGGGAGACCACAACCGTCCTCGCCTATGTGCTGCTGATCGCGGCGATCGTGCTGATCGGCTGCACCGTCATCACTGCCACCCACGTCATGGCAGACCTCTACCTGCTGCGGTTCCGGCTCGACGTCGCCGACAACCTGCTGGCCCGCAAACACGTCACGCAGATTCGCGTGTTGCGCCGCGTGGTCGACACGCTGCTGATCATCGTGACGATCGGCGCGGTGCTGATGACGTTCGAGCCGGTGCGCCAATATGGCGTCAGCCTGTTCGCATCGGCCGGCGTCGCCGGTCTTGTCGTCGGCTTCGCCGCACGGCCCGTGCTGAGCAATCTCATTGCCGGCATCCAGCTCGCGATGACGCAGCCGATCCGCATCGACGATGCGGTGCTGGTCGAAAACGAGTTCGGCAATGTCGAGGAGATCACCGCGACCTATGTCGTGCTCAGGCTGTGGGATCTGCGGCGGATGATCGTGCCGCTCACCTATTTCATCGAGAAGCCGTTCCAGAACTGGTCACGGGAATCCACGAGCCTGATCGGCACCGTGCTGCTCAAGGCGGACTACACGACACCGGTCGAACGCGTGCGCGCCAAGGCCGAAGAGATCGTCAAAGCCTCGCCGCTGTGGGACGGCAATCTGATCAAGCTGCAGGTCACGGACTCCGATGCCGAGACCATGGAGCTGCGCGTGATCGTGACCGCCCGCTCCGCGGGCGACGCCTTCGATCTGCGCTGCGAACTGCGCGAGAAACTGATCGCCTATTTGCAGGCGGAATTGCCTGGCGCACTGCCGCGCCGGCGGCAAGAAGCGTCGGGGGCTGCAGCGGTAGCGCCTCCTGCGCCACTCGATTCAAAGAGTCGCTAGCCGGCACACCCGTTCACAAGACTGTTATTGCGACTGTCGCGCTCTCGCCTTCCTCAACTGGCATTTGGTCGCAACCGCGCTAAATTCAGGGTGTCTTGCGTCTGTTGCCGCCCCATCGCCGGAGCAGGAGGAAGTTACATGACCACCCTCGTCCTCAACCGCCGCAACCTCCTCGCCGCCGGCGGCTCCGTCCTGGCAACCGGGGTTTCCGGGCTGCTGTTGCCCGCCTACGCACAAGGCCTCGCACCGACAAAAACGATGTCGGGCGGGTCCAACAACTACCGCAAGGGCGCGCCAGTCGTGGAGCGGATCGGCAAGGGTGGCTTCTGGATGAGCGGCACCGTACGCCGCGCAGGCGACGGGACTCCGCTTGCCGGGCAGCGCATCCAAATTTGGGCGCACACGACCGAAGGGCGGGAGGAAGACCAGCGTAGCCATGGGGCCACGCTCACCGACAAGGACGGCAAGTTCCGTCTCGAGATGCCGCAGATTATTCCGATCTTCGGCCAACCGCATGGTCACCTCGCCTATGACAGCGGTGAATTCAAAACCGTCTTTCTCCGTCCGGTGATGCGCAGCGCAAAAGAGACGAGCCTCGAGGCGAACTTCGTCCTTCAGCCGGCCTGACCGAGTCAGGACAGAAGGGTCGGGAACACAGGAATGAGATTAGCCCGGGTGCCCCTGATCTGGGCCGTCCTTGCAGCCGCCATTGTCGTGCCGATCGCCGCTGCCGCGGCGAGCCCGCAGCTCGAATGGCGCGATCCGATCTACATCGTGGCCGGGTTCGCGGGGATCATCGCACTGGGTCTGGTGCTCGTTCAGCCTCTGCTGATCGGCGGATACCTACCGGGACTGCAGGGTTACCGTGGACGGCGCGCCCATCACTGGATCGGCGGCGCGCTGGTCGTCGCGGTGGTGATCCACGTCGCGGGCCTCTGGATCACCAGTCCGCCGGACATGATTGATGCGCTTCTCCTCGTATCGCCGACGCCGTTCTCCCCCTTCGGCGTGATTGCGATGTGGGCAATCTTCGCCGTGGCGCTCTTGGCCGTACTCCGCCGGCGATTGGGACTAGGACCGCAAAAGTGGCGGATTACACATATGTCCCTCGCGGTGGTCATCGTCGTCGGGAGCGTGGTCCATGGCATGCTGGTCGAGGGGACGATGGAGACGATGTCGAAGGCGGCCCTTTGCGTGCTGGTCCTCGCGGCGACCATAAAGGTCATGACTGACCTGCGGGTGTGGAGAAGGCGGGCGACGTCGCGCGGAGAGAGCCCCGCGCAACGGTAAACGAGCGTCCTTCGATTCCAACATCGCAAAGTCGCCCGCCGACGTGGGCGGCGAATGCTAGAATCGGACCACTAGGCCGCATTGCGGGGGTGCAAGCCCCTGCCCTATGCTCCCTCAAAACAACGGCCCAACGCGCCGCTGAGGGAGGACGTCAGGATGATCCGCACGCTCGCGTCATTGGCTGCGCTTGCGCTGGTTTCGGCGCTCGCCGCCGGGTCGGCCGGCGCCCAGAGCTATCCGTCAAAACCGGTCCAGGTCATCGTGCCGCTCGCCGCCGGCACCGGCATGGATACGTTGGTGCGGCTCTATGGCGAGAAGCTCCAGCAGGTGCTGGGCCGCCCGGTGGTGGTCGAGAACCGCCCCGGTGCGGCGCTGATGCTCGGCGCGGTCGCGACCGCGACCGCCGCGCCCGACGGACATACGCTCGGCGTGTTGACCTCGGGCCCGATGGCGATCGGCCCGGTGCTCTACAAGAAGATCAACTTCGACCCGCAGAAGGATTTCGTACCGCTCTCGTTGTACGTGAAGTCGCCGCTGGTGCTCATCGTCGACCCGGCGCTGCCGATCAAGTCGGTCGCCGAACTCATCCAATACGCCAAGGCCAGCAAGACGCCGCTGACCTACAGTTCGCCGGGCGCGGGCGCCTTCCAGCATCTGGCGGCCGAGTTCATGGCGCAGCGCTTCGGGCTCAACTTGACCCACGTGCCCTACAAGAGCACGCCGCAGTCGATCACCGATATCGCCGCCGGCCACGTCAATTTCGGCTGGGCGGAAGCCGGCGCGTCGCTGCCGCTGATCCGCGAAGGCAAGGTGCGCGCGCTCGCGGTGTCGTCACTGACGCCGCTCGCCTCGGTGCCCGACGTGCCGCCGTTCGCGGCCGCCGCCAACACGCCCGACTTCGAAGCCGTCTCCTGGCACGTGCTGGTCGCGCCGTCGGCGACGCCCAAGGACATCGTCGAACGGCTGCACCGCGAGATGACCAAGATCATGTCGGATCCGGAGATGCAGAAGCGCGCCGCCAATATCGGGCTGCTGCCGGTCGATCCGGCGTCGATCGCCGACACGCAGAAATACATCGAGTCTGAACGCGAGAAATGGGGCGCGCTGGTGCGCAAGCTCGGGCTCGCCGGCACGATGTAACGAGATTGGATCGCTTGAGGCGTGAGTTATGTCGATGCCGCAGACTCGGTCTGCTCCCTCTCCCCGTTGGGGAGAGGGAACGCACCGAGTTCGCGGCACTGACTGTCTAAATAAAAGAATGCAAAGGGAGAGAAAGATGTACGCGTCAGGATCACGGCGTCTGCCGATCGCCGCTTGCGTCGCTGCATTGCTGTCGCTCGCGATTTCCCAGCAGGCCATGGCGCAGGCCTGGCCGACCCGCACCGTATCAGCGATCGTTCCGTTCGCGCCCGGCAACGCCAACGACATCGTCGCGCGCATTGTGCTCGAGCAGGTGTCGAAGCAGGTCGGCCAGCCGATCGTGCTGGAGAACCGCCCCGGCGCCGGCGGCATCACCGGTGTCGCCTCAGCCGCGCGCGCGGCGCCCGACGGCTACACCATGCTGGTGCATTCGTCGTCGTTCAGCGCGTCCTATTCGCTGCACAAGCAACTGCCCTACGACACGTTCAAGGATTTCACGGCGGTGGTGCCGCTCGGCTTCCAGCCCACGGTGCTGGTGGTCGCGGCGTCGAAGCCGTGGAAGACGCTGGGCGAGCTCGTCGCAGCCGCCAAGGCGAAGCCCGGCTCGCTCAACTTCGCTTCCGCGGGCGCCGGCGCGGCGTCGCATCTCGCCGCTGAGCGCTTCCGGCTGAGCGCCGGTTTCGAGGCGCAGCACATTCCGTTCAAGGGACCAGTCGAGGCGCTGACCGAAGTGATGACCGGGCGCATCGACTTCTACGTCCTGCCGGTCGCGCCCGCGCTCAACCTGATCAACGACGGCAAGATCCGCGCGCTGGCGGTGAGCACGTCGAAGCGCGCGGCGGCGCTGCCGAACGTGCCGACCACCACCGAGGCCGGCCTCAAGGACGCGGCCTATGTGTTCTGGAACGGGCTGTTCGTCCCGGCGAAGACCCCGGCCGACATCGTCAAGCGAATCCACGACGAGACCGTAAAGGCGCTCGCGGTCGCGGCGGTGCAGGAGCGGCTCGCCAAGATCGGCCAGGAACCGCTGGCGATGACACCGGCGGAATTCGAGGCGTATTTCCACGCCGACGTGCGCGACACCGCCAAGCTGATGGCCGCCGCCGGCCACAAGCCGGACTAGTGTTGCGACACTAACGCTTAGATCCTCGTGTCCCGGGCGCAGCGCAACATGAAAATGTTGCGCTGCTGACCCGGGACCGTCAAAAAGCAAGAAAGATGGGTCTGTTTTCTTGGCGGTCCCGGATCTGCGGTGCATCGCTGCGCGCTGCACCGCGTCCGGGACACACACGCATCTTGGAATCACCTGAATGAATCAGACCACTAACCTCGCAACCGCCGCCGCGGAGCCGTCTTCTTTCGCGCCCCCAACGCTCCTGTGGCGGCAACCCCCAGGATGCGGCGGAACGTCGGGCATTCCATGTGGCGCGGCGCGGGACAGACGGCCGCGTGCCGCAGCCCATCGCGCATGGCGGTGAGCTTGCGGATCGTCCGGTCCAATTCCTGCGCCTTGGCTGCAAGCATCTGCCGGTCGATGCGAGGCCGCCCGTCCGGCGCGAACATCAGCGCGATCTCATCGAGCGAGAAGCCGGCGGCGCGTCCCAGCGCGATCAACGCCAGCCGCTCGAGCACGCCGGGATCGAACAGGCGGCGCAGGCCCCGCCTGCCGATCGAGGCGATCAGCCCCTTCTCCTCATAAAAGCGCAGGGTCGAGGCGGGAACGCCGGAACGTTGCGCCACCTCCGCGATGTCCAGATCTCTCACCCTCTTGACCTCAAGTTGACTTGAACTGGCAGAGTGCGGCCTTGAAACGTTGAAGGCAAGCAAAAGGAGAGCGCGCGTTGACGATCAGGGAACAAGATGTGGCAGCCGCAGGGATGTCGAAACCGACAGCTTCAACCCGCTGGGCGCTCACCGGCCTATCGCTGTCGATGTTGCTGTCCTCACTCGGCACCAGCATCGCCAATGTTGCTCTGCCGAGCTTGGCTCAGGCGTTCAGCGCGTCGTTCCAGCACGTTCAGTGGGTCGTTATCTGTTATCTGCTCGCCATCACCGTCCTGGTCGTCAGCGCCGGCCGGCTCGGCGACATCATCGGTCGGCGCAGGCTGCTGTTGGCCGGATTCGTTTTGTTCACGGCGGCCTCGGCGTTCTGCGGCGCCGCGCCCACCCTCTGGCTGCTGATTGCCGCCCGGGCCGCGCAGGGCGCCGGAGCGGCCATCATGATGGCCCTCGCCATGGCACTCGTCGGCGAAATCGTCCCGAAGGCGAAGATCGGTAACGCCATGGGATTGCTCGGTACGATGTCCGCGATCGGCACCGCGCTTGGTCCCTCGCTCGGCGGCATTCTGATTTCCGGGTTCGGATGGCGGGCGATCTTTTTCGTCAACGTGCCGTTGGGCTTGCTGACGCTGGTTCTGGCGTATCGCTGCCTGCCGCCCGATCGTCAGAGGCGCAATGCTGAGCGGCCCCGCTTCGACCATGTCGGAACGCTGCTGCTGGCTCTGACGCTCGCGGCCTACGCGCTCGCGATGACGACCGGGCGCGGCAGTTTCGGCGCGTTGAACGCCGCCCTGCTGGCGGCAGCGATCGTGGGTGCAGGCGTCTTCGTGCTCGCCGAGTCGAAAGCAGCATCGCCCTTGATCCGGCTGGCGATGTTCCGCGACCCGGTGCTGAGCGCGAGCCTCGCCACGAGCGCGCTGGTCTCGACGGTGATGATGGCGACACTCGTGGTCGGGCCGTTCTACCTCTCGCTTGCGCTCGGGCTGGAGGCCGCGCTGGTCGGCGTCGTCATATCGGTCGGCCCGCTTGTCGTCGCGCTGGCCGGTGTACCGGCCGGCCGCATGGCGGACCGCTTCGGCGCGCACCGCGTCGCTGTCGCCGGGCTCGCCGGAATTGCGGCCGGTTGCTTTGGCCTGTCCATGATTCCGATGACGTTCGGCGTTGCCGGCTACATCGCGCCCCTCGTGGTGATCACCGGCGGCTATGCGCTGTTCCAGACCGCCAACAACACCGCGGTCATGACCGACGTTCCTCTCGACCGGCGCGGCGTCGTTTCCGGCGTGCTCAACCTGTCGCGCAATCTCGGGCTCGTCACCGGCGCATCGGCGATGGGCGCGGTGTTCGCCCTGGCATCGGCGACGGTCGACATCACGACGGCACACCCCGAAGCGGTCGCCAGCGGCATGCGGACGACGTTCGCCGTGGCGGCGGTGCTGATCCTGGTCGGGATCGTCCTCGCGATCGCAAGCGGGGCCGCCGCGACGCGCCCTTCGCTCCCGAAGGGCGGGGCGTGAAGCCGCGCTCAGCGGCACAAAGAATAGCGGGGAAGAATCAGGGTGCGGCAACCGGCGCACCCTGTTTTGATTCCGGGAGAATCGCGGAAATCCGCGTTCTCGGGCGAGATTCGGAGAAGATTCGGCGCCCCTGCCCGCCCCCTCGGCCACCAAGGGTCATGGAACCCACAGGATGTGGGTCGCGAGGGTACCAACCGACCGCCCCAGACCGGTATTAAATTACCTAATTTTCGGCTTGACTTCGGGGCCATGACAGCCGCGTGACCACCCTGTGCATAACGTTTTTGCGAATCCGCCGCAGAAAATCGATACTTCCTGCCTCCCCTTGATTCTGTCCCCGTAGTCCACAGATTCGCACAAGCCTTAGTGGTTGATTCAGACTCATCCGCTAGGTCTTGACGGCAGCGGCAGAGCCGTCCTAGCTTCTGACCGTTCGGCGCCAGTGGTTTCTCGTACCCGCCGGGCTCTCCTGACAGGGTTCCGCGTAACCACTCCGCCGTGCTGCACGGCACCGGAGCGGGCGTCTTTGCGTCCCGATCAGAAGACCACCCGAAGGTGCCGCAACGAACGGGCCCGAAAGCCCAAAACTAGGACAGCAGGTCAGGCGTTACTCAGAGAAGAGCCGGGTCAAAACCGGGTGGAAGCGCGGATCGGGATGGGACCGCGCGCAGAACAGGTGTCGGCAGCTTATAGTGATGGCGGGTGCACTCCGCCGGCTGCCGGCCCAAGAAAAGGGGCATGAAATGCGGATCGAGCGTCGTTACACCAAAGAAGGTCAGTCTCCTTACGCGGGGGTCGAGTTCCGGCTGACCACCAGCGAGATTCGCAATCCCGACGGCTCCGTCGTGTTCCATGCTCCCGACGTCGAGGTGCCGACCTCGTGGTCGCAGGTTGCTGCCGACGTCATCGCGCAGAAGTATTTCCGCAAGGCCGGCGTGCCGGCGCGCCTGAAGCGAGTCGAGGAAGAGACCATCCCCTCCTGGCTGTGGCGTTCGGTGCCCGACGAGGAAGCGCTCGCGGGTCTGCCCGAGAAGGAGCGCTATGTCGGTGAGCGCTCGTCCAAGCAGGTGTTCGAGCGGCTGGCCGGCACCTGGACCTACTGGGGCTGGAAGGGCAAGCATTTCGACGGCGAAGCCGACGCCCGCGCGTTCTTCGACGAGCTCGTCTACATGCTGGCGATGCAGATGGCGGCGCCGAACTCGCCGCAATGGTTCAACACCGGCCTGCACTGGGCCTATGGCATCGACGGCCCGAGCCAGGGCCACCACTACGTCGACTTCGAGACCGGCAAGCTCACCAAGTCGAAGTCGGCCTACGAGCATCCGCAGCCGCACGCCTGCTTCATCCAGTCGATCGCCGACGACCTCGTCAACGAGGGCGGCATCATGGACCTGTGGGTGCGCGAGGCGCGCCTGTTCAAATACGGCTCCGGCACCGGCTCGAACTTCTCCTCGCTGCGCGGCGAAGGCGAGCGCCTCGCCGGCGGCGGCAAGTCATCCGGCCTGATGTCATTCCTCAAGATCGGCGACCGCGCCGCGGGTGCGATCAAGTCCGGCGGCACCACGCGCCGCGCGGCCAAGATGGTGATCGTCGACACCGACCATCCCGACATCGAGCAGTTCATCGACTGGAAGGTGAAGGAGGAGGAGAAGGTCGCTTCCCTCGTCACCGGCTCGAAGATCAACCAGAAGCACCTGCGCGCGGTGCTCAAGGCCTGCGTCAACTGCGAAGGCTCCGGCGACGACTGCTTCGATCCGGAGAAGAACCCGGTGCTGCGCCGCGAGATCAAGGCGGCGCGCCGCAACCACGTGCCCGACAACTTCATCAAGCGCATCATCCAGTTCGCCAAGCAGGGCTACAAGGACATCGACTTCCCGGTCTACGACACCGACTGGGATTCGGAGGCCTATCTCACCGTCTCGGGTCAGAACTCGAACAACACGGTGCGCGTCACCGACGAGTTCCTCAAAGCCGTCGAGGCCGACAAGAACTGGGACCTGACCTGGCGCACCAAGCCGGGCCGGATCGCGAAGACCGTGAAGGCGCGCGACCTCTGGGAGAAGATCGGCTACGCCGCCTGGGCGTCGGCCGATCCCGGCCTGCAATTCCACTCGACCATCAACGACTGGCACACCTGCCCGGCCTCGGGTCCGATCATCGCGTCAAACCCGTGCTCCGAGTACATGTTCCTCGACGACACCGCCTGCAATCTCGCCTCGATGAACCTGCTCGCCTTCCTCGCCAAGGATCTCGGCCAGGGCGAAGCGCGCATCTTCGACGTCGACGGCTACGAACACGCCGTGCGGCTGTGGACCGTGGTGCTCGAGATCGCCGTGCTGATGGCGCAGTTCCCGTCGAAGCAGATCGCGCAGCGCTCGTATGAGTTCCGCACGCTCGGCCTCGGCTACGCCAATGTCGGCGGCCTATTGATGTCGGCGGGCATTCCCTACGACTCGGACGCCGGCCGCCAGATCTGCGGCACGCTCACCTCGATCCTCACCGGCATCAGCTATGCGACGTCAGCGGAGATGGCGAAGGAGCTCGGCCCCTTCCCCGGCTACAAGAAGAACCGCGAGGCGATGCTGCGCGTGATGCGCAACCACCGCCGCGCCGCCTATGGCGAGCGCACCGGCTACGAGCAGGTGGCGACGCCGCCGGTCCCGCTCGACGCCAAGTCCTGCCCCGACCAGGCGCTGGTCGAGCACGCCAAGCGCGCCTGGGACCGCGCGGTCGACCACGGCACCCGCTACGGCTTCCGCAATGCGCAGGTCTCGGTGGTGGCGCCGACCGGCACCATCGGCCTGGTGATGGATTGCGACACCACCGGCATCGAGCCCGACTTCGCGCTGGTGAAGTTCAAGAAGCTCGCCGGCGGCGGCTACTTCAAGATCATCAACCGCGCGGTGCCGGAAGCGCTGCGCGTGCTCGGCTAC
>Ga0075420_100000343_pt1 | contig 35697 bp, 44 predicted proteins | sample SoiMetdeltSBSDD4_FD_75296 | JGI IMG/M metagenome (GOLD analysis project Ga0075420, IMG submission 75296) | Bulk soil microbial communities from a Populus tree surrounding site in Tennessee, USA - Soil MetaG P. deltoides SBSDD4 | ecosystem: Environmental > Terrestrial > Soil > Tree plantation...
CTCACCGCCTCGCCGGCGTCCGCAAACGTGACGCTCATTATTCTTCGCGTCGCGAACCTCGCTGCGGCCTCGCTGGACGGTCTTTTTGAACACCCTGCGGGCACTCAACAGGCACCGCGGCCAGTTCCACCTTCCCTACCGAGTGGGTTCAAAATGGTTTTTCAACAGCCTGCTAGTCCGTTCCTGACATTTCAAACATCCTCTGTGGCAAAATGAAATCTGAGGCGATGGATCTTCGTCCGCCGGTTCCACGAACTTGTTTTGTCGCGTTAGGAATCTCGCAATGTTTCCCATGCAGGCCTCATCGTGCTATGTTGCGCGAGGGTATGAATAATTCCGTATGGCGCCGGCTTTGCCCCAATCCCGGCTTGTGAACTCGTTGCGGAGGCCGACGTCATTCTTCAAGATGCAAGTGCCTTTCTCCTGAGAGTCTTCTTTTCATCCAAACTCTTCCCTGCGGTCGTGGGCAGCGCCGTGCTGACGGTCGTCTGTGTTCCCGCCCTTGGTCTCGCCGATGACATCTCGCTCATGTCAATCGGTGCACGATATGCCATCAGCGGAAACTCTCCGATCGGCGAACAAACGCAGGAGGATTTCCAGCAATATGATGTCGCTGCGACCTTTCGTATGCCCTGGTCGTGGTATTACTCGTGGGGATGGGGATTCAGCACCCGGCTAATCACGAGTGCCGGGGTTCTCGAAGGCGCCAAGGATCAAGCGTTCATCGCCACCTTAGTACCGGTGGTCGCATTCGGTATGAAGGATGAACGTTTCTCAATCGACATGGGCGGCGGCGGAGCGCTCATGAGCAATTATAAGTTTGGCGCGCAAACGTTTGGTGGGCCGTTTCAGTTTGTCTGGACCTTCGGTCTCAATTTTAAAGTGTACGGACCGGTAGGTTTGGGCTACCACTTCCAGCATTATTCGGACGCGACGCTTTACGGGAGCGGCAGCAGGGGAGTCGATCTCCATATGTTCGAATTGGCCTATCGGTTCTGATGGCCGGCGGGCGTGTTCGGTCCGACTGAAAAGAAGGAAGACGGCGGCAGAAGCATGAGGGACAACCGGAGATGGAGCGACTGTATAGATGTCCGGTACTTTGGTTTGCAATGGCAGGACTACTTCTCCTGTTTTCCGCCGGGACTGTCAGCGGTGACGAAACGGGATTAATGGCCGTTGGCGTCCGCGGCGGAGTCAGCGTGCGAGGAGAATCCCCGCTTGGCGAGCAAATGCGACAGGATTTTGTCGGGGGGGACGTGCTGGCGATGTTCCGGCTTCCATGGGGTTGGTATTCGCAGTCGGGATGGGGTGTCGGCTCGCGACTGATGATTAGTGTCGGGGCTATGGAAAGTGAGGGTGTGACAGGTTTTGTGGGGTCGGCGGTGCCGCTGGTGGTGTTCGGCAGTCGAGACGGCCGTTATTCGCTCGATGTCGGACTGGGCGGTGCACTGATCAGCGAACACCGGTACGGGAAACAGGACTTGGGCGGACCGTTTCAACTTGTGGGCACCCTCGGGATCAGCGCTGTCTTGTTTAAGCCAGTCGGCGTGGGGTATCGGTTTCAGCACTATTCGGATGGCACCATCTATGGGTCCGATTCTCGCGGCGTGGATCTCCACATGATCGAGCTTACGTACCGATATTGACGAAAACTTTGGCCACGATAGACTACCGCTTTCGCATTCGAAACAGCGTCGCCTCACCAGCTTGGGCAACAAGGTATGCATAGCGCATGGATCACCAGATTGAATAACGCGATGGTGAGCGACAAAAAGATCTTGCTGGCGGTCTCGACGCTACAGACGTTCAGCAGTCCGGGAATGATGAGATCGATTGCGAGGTTTGGGAAGAGGTGTCAATCGCGCTCATAGAGGCTGCGATAGGACTCGACGTCACTGTTCTGATGGAGAATATGTGCTCGTGCCAGGTGATTTGGATAGTCATGCATCGCTGGTTAAGTCTTTGCACTGTGTGGTAGCCTCCGGTCCTCTTCTCCCCTTGGATCAGGAGCCTCCGTGGCGAGCTTACCGGATCTGAGTGTTCCATCTCTGATTTCTGTTCTCCCCCCGTTTTTTCTTTTTGTTTCAGCCTCTGCGCTCTCTTACAACGGCTCTTTCGCACCGGGGCGGGTGATTCAGGACCGCCTGCGCTGGATGCTCTTTTCTCCTCCACCAAAGGAGTCTTTCGATGAATGTCATTGCGCGTGCGAAGAAGATTCTCCTCGAGCCCCAGACGGAGTGGCTGGTCATCGATGTGGAGCGGACCACGACTCAGGAGCTGTATACCGGCTATATCATGCCGCTCGCTGCGATCGGTCCTCTTGCCATGCTGATCGGTCTCTCCACGATGGGGATCAATGTTCCGTTTGTCGGCACCATGCAGGTGCCGTTTTCAAGTCTTGTGACACAGACGATCGTCACGTATGTGATGGGGTTGGCGGGCATCTATGTGTTGGCGCTGATCATCAATGCGTTTGCACCCATGTATTCAGGGGTCGGCAACATGAGCCAGGCTCTCAAAGTAACCGCCTATTCGGCCACCTCGGCGTGGATCGGCGGGATCTTCAACCTGGTACCTGCCCTGAGCCTCCTCGGATTACTGGCCTCCGCTTATACCTTGTATCTCCTGTACCTGGGACTGCCGGTGCTGATGAAATCGCCGCCTGATCGGGCGATGGGATATACGGTGGCGGTGATCATCGCGGCGGTCGTTCTCTTTGTGGTCATCGGGGTAGTCAGCAGCCTATTCATCGTGCCCCAAGCGGCAATCACTCAGAGCCAAGAAGAGCCGCCGGCGCTCAAAGCACTGGAGCAACTGGGGAAGAATCTCGAAACGTTTACCAAGGACTGGAGCGAGCCGGCCAGGCACGAGCGCGTGAGAGTGGTGAGGATATGTGGTGAGGATATAAGGCGTACGAAAAACGCGATCGGGGCAGCGAAATCTCAGTGCTGGTCTATCAGCGCTGTGTCGTTCAAGCCGAAGGACGAGATGTCGATAGGGAGGATTTGAGGGACTACAACCGGTTGAACCCTGTTTGACTGCGTTATTCCGGTCGCCAGGAATTCTGAGGCGGATCCCACTGGTAGTTGTCATGAGAATGATGAGGGGCGGGAAGAATCTGAAGATCGTGGACGGTCAACGTCACCACGCCGAACTGTTCCTCGACCAGACCGCGCAACATATAGGCATGCTCAGTGGAAAGGAGGTGACAGCATCGTCGATACACATCGGGAAAGAGGGTGGCATCATATAAGGCCGTCGTATCTTCGAACGTCGCAAACTCCATTGGTTGCCCGTGCTTGGTTTCCGCCGACTTTTCGGTAATCAACCAGCCGATCATGGTGACGGCGCGTCCGGCGTATTGCGCGATAGCCGATCCTGGAATATGCGGAACCCGCTGTATGTTTTCGGCATACAGATCCAACGGATGCCGGCTGGCGAGCAATCCCAATGTGTCTCGTTCATGGATCAGTTTCAGATGAGGAGCATAGTCTTCAGGGACGGGAAGCCCGGCGATCGGCTTGTGACCAGCGTAAAGCCGCCACAGTAACGCGGGCCTGGTCAGTTCGCCTGCCAGGGAATCGCAGCACCCGGCCCGAATAAGTGTCCGGGCTTCGGCCTGTTCCGGCTTGATCCGATCGAGAAAATCCTGGAAGGATCGAAATCGCCCGGCATTCTTCCGCTCTTCGACGATCCGTTTTCCCAATGCTTCCCGCAGCGTTTTGACCTGCATGAGACCCATGCGGATCGTGCGTGCCTGGCCGGTGTAAGGCCACTCGCTGGCATTCACATCCGGGAGCAGAATGGTCAGGCCCATCCGGCGGGCTTCAGAGAGATATGCAAAGGTGGAATAGAAACCACCTTGATTGCTGATGACGGCGGCGATGAATTCCGCGGGATAATGCGCCCGGAGATAGGCCGATTTGAAGGAGACTTGAGCATAGCTGGCAGAGTGAGGTTTACAGAAACTGTAACCGGCGAAACTCATGATCATGTCCCACATCGAGGCGATGACGGACGCCGAGGCGCCGTTCTTTGCCGCTCCTTCGCAAAATTTCCGGTGATAATTGCGAAGCTGTTTCGCCTTGTGCTTCTTGCTCAAGACCTTGCGAAGCTGGTCCGCGTCCTCGACTGAAAAGTCGGCCAGAGCCATGGCCACCTTTGTCACGTCTTCCTGGTACACCATGATGCCGTACGTTTCTCTCAAAATGGATTCGAGCGTGGGATGCCAGGATTGATACGGCTTCCCCTGCGCGCGCCGGACGAATTCATCAACGAAGTGATTGGCGGCCGGGCGCACCAAAGACGACACCATGACGAGATACTCGAAGACATCGAGCTGCTCAGCTCGCTCAGCCGGCATGTCGCCCCAGAGCTTTTTGAGCAGGAGCCTGGTGGCGGGCGATTCGATGTAAAAACATCCGATAGTATCGCCCTGTGTGATGAGATCCTGCGTGGGCTGATCATGTAAAGGGTCCCATGCTGTGTAATCGATCGTGCGGCCGGTGTTGCGTGCGACGGCGTTCAACGCATCGCGAATGACGGCGAGGGACCTATTGCCCAATAGATCGATTTTGACCAGGCCGGCCTCTTCCGTTTGATCTTTTTCCCATTGAATAACCGGTACGCCCTTGGCGGCGATTTCGACCGGGACGTAGCGCTGGATCTCGTCCGGCACGATGACGACACCGCCACAATGGACGGATAAATGCCGGAAGTGATCTTGCACGTATGCCGCCGAGCGAATGACCAGCGGCCATGGCTCGTTGAGTTGCAATGCCTGACTAAGCTGATCAGCCCAGACTCGTGCCGACGGAGCCTCGTCGAACCACAGAAACTCTTTTCGTCGCATGATGAGCGCGGATACGCGGCCGATTTCTGCCGGAGGAATTCCATGAACTTTGGCCACTTCACGGATGGCGGCGCGAAGACCGAGGGTATTCTGGTTGGCGACCATGGCCGCCCGATGCGAGCCATAGTGACGAAACACCCAGTTGATAATGTCGTCGCGCTCGTCCCAGGGAAAATCGATGTCGATGTCCGGCGGATCCTTGCGGCCGGGATTCAAAAATCGCTCGAAGAATAAATTGTGGCGAAGAGGATCCACATGGGTGATGCCGAGGCAATAGGACACAATCGAAGCGGCGACCGATCCGCGCCCGCATGTGCGGGGCGCCTGCTGGACGATTTCTTCGACGATCAAAAAGTAATGGGCGAACCCTTTTTGGGAGATGAGCGAGAGTTCATGCTCGGTGCGCCGGCGAATTTCACGAGAGATCGTACCGTAGCGTCGCCGGGCTCCCTCGTAGGTTCTTTCTCGCAACAACGTACAGGCTTCTTCGTCGGACAGTCGGCGAAAGGCTGGAAAGATCGTGTCTCGAAAACTCCAGTCGGTATGGCATGTTTCGGCGATACGGATCGTGTTATCGAGCGCGTGGGGGGTATGGGGAAAGTGGGCGGACATGGCCGATGGCGGCATCAGCCACTGCGTGGGTAGGCAGCACGCCTCCGATGGCAATCGGGATAAGGTGGTATTGAGAGCAATGGTACGAAGAAGCCGATGGACGGCAAATTCGTCCGGTTTGACAAAATGAACGCGATTGGTTGCGACGGGAGGCAGGTTCATACGGCGGCCGGCCAACAGACTGTGGTGCATGCCTGGTCCGGGTGTGAGTTCGACATAGAGATCCTCTCGTGAGTCTTGAGACCATGCCGATAACGCGGGCTCGTCATCCGTCAATAGAATGACCCCTCTTCGAGAGCGCGCCACCGTCTCGATGAAGTCGAACGAGGGTTCGCAATGGCGCGCAGACAGTATCCGGCATAGATTGCTGTATCCCTCCGGTGTTTTAGCGAGAAGAACTGCCCGATGTTGTTCCGTCGTCAGTTCTGTTCCCAATATCGGCTGCAGGCCGGTTTCACGTGCGACATTCAAGAAACGCACGGCTCCGTAGAGCCCGTTGGTGTCTGTCAATGCGACAGTGGTACCGCCTTGTGCCTGTACGGCTGCGGCTAAAGCTGTGATGGATGAAACCCCGCGCATGGGTGAAAAATCGGAATGGACGTGAAGATGAACCATAAGTGCATCCTGCAACGCGGACGAGAACGGCAATTCTACTCCTAGTCGATAGTGTATCCAATGGTTACACCAGCGTCGATCCATGGTCAACGCATGAAAGTTCGTAGTACTTTTCCAATGCGTCGCGTTGAGCTGTCGCGTAACCGCTCATACTGACGTGCCAAAATATCACGCCTGAATTGTCGCCCCCGTCGCGGCAGGCAACATCATTGGAAGGAAAGATAGATATCGTGTGACTGATGCTCGGGCGGAATCGTGACACTAAGAAATTTTAGCGATGTAGCGTCAAAGGAGCGGGTTTAGATGGGTCGCTTGGCGAGAAAGCTGCGCTAAGACAGCGGCGTATCAAGAGCAAATCCGCAATTCTCCACAATCCAAGACATTCATCGGCCCAGATTCCCCCTTCTTCGGTGCATTGCTCATTGAGGAATTTCAGCGGTGGGGAAAGTTGAACGGAGGAAACATCAAGTTGGTCGGCCGCCAGTCACCTGATTGGATATCCCCATTTGTCGTACGATCAGCATACAACGTGGTAATGAGATACGTACTCCCCCTAGGCTGATATTCCTCAGTGCTTTGAAGATATGTCTGATAGATAGATGATCAAGGCAAAGAACGCAGTAAGCACGAGGCAACCGGTCTTTGGTCAGGTCGCAGATGATAAAAGTCTCTCTTGGCCCGCCATATTTGGAAGCATTGAGCGTGATTATGTCTGCTCAAGCATCCAACACATTATTTGACACTCCGTGCAACGCCATGATAGTTTTCGCAACTCACGTCGGGTTCACCCGACAACCTACACCTCGCTCCGCGCAATGACGCGGGGCCTTAGTCCAGGAGGATCGCTGCATGGAGATCTACGAATCTCTGTTCATTATTCGTTCGTCTTTAAACGACGAGGAAACCTCGTCGCTCGTTGAAAAAATGAAGGGCGTGGTCGAGAAAAACGGCGCCACGCTCATGAAGGCCGAGAACTGGGGACGCAAGAAGCTGGCATACGAGATCAAGCGGGAACGGAAAGGCACCTACGCCTACCTGTATTTCAAGGGACCCGGTCCGGTCGTCGGAGAACTCGAACGGTCCTATCGACTGGAAGATTCCATCATCAAATTTCTGACGGTCCGTCTCAAGAGTGAATTGACAGCCCGGCGTGGACCGGTCGAAGCACAAGGAGTAACCGGTGGCGGGGTTCAATAAAGTCATTCTCGTCGGCAACTTGACGCGTAACCCTGAACTTCGCTACACCCCGAGTGGAACTCCGGTCGCCAGCTTCGGCCTGGCGACGAGTCGCCGCTATAAGCAAGGCGACGAACTGAAGGAGGAAGTTTGTTTTGTCGACATCGTGGTGTTCGGAAAACAGGCGGAACATTGCGGTCAATATTTGAGCAAAGGTAATGGTGTCATTGTCGATGGCCGGTTACAGCAGCGTCGTTGGGAGACGGAGGACGGACAAAAGCGGAGTAAGCACGAGGTCGTCGCCCAGGGCGTCACTTTCCTACCCAAGAGGGGGGAAGCCAGCGCCGACGCCGGCCATGCCCAGGAAGAGCCCGCTTTCGAAGAAGAACAGTTTTAGCCATAGGAGTACGGAGGCACGGTATGGATCGAGGAATGAGTGGCGGCGGGGGTGGCGGCCGGTTCTTTCAACGGCGCAAGCCCTGCCGGTTTTGCCTGGATAAGGCGCCGATCGATTTCAAAGACATCGGACTGTTACGGAACTTTTTGACCGAGCGCGGTCGTATTGTTCCGCGGCGTATTTCGGGAAACTGTCTGCGGCACCAGCGAGAGTTGACGGTTGCGATCAAGCGGGCTCGCCACATAGCACTGGTCAGCTTTGCCGAGGAGCGATGAGTCACTGTTCACCGGCTGGGGGCAGGTGGCGCATGGCCCTTCTTAAGGAGCGACCTTGAGCGGTGCATATTCGAATGTGCTGGTAGCAACTATGGACAAGCTGAAGCTTCTCATCGCCGATATCCCGACGCAAGGTCTGTCCCTTGCCTGTGAAGCGACGGCCGAGGAACTCGGATTGAACGAGGCTGATGAAAAATTAGCCGGGCCGTTGTCCGTTCATCTGGAATTGAGCTACCATGAGACCGATTTTAGCGTGTCCGGAAGTGTAGATGGCATGGCGGTGCGACAGTGTGTGCGCTGTCTCAGCGAGTTTGAAGATCCGTTATCCATGACGGTGTACGCGGATTTCGTCCGTCAGATCGAACCGCGGCCAAAGCCGACCGGCGTGGTGAACCGGGCAGAGCGCGAGAAGCGAGTATCGGAAGCGGATTCGGGTGTTCCCGAAACTGACGAAGAAGATGAAATATATTACTATCAGGGCGACCAGGTAGATCTAGCCCCCATGTTGAGAGAACAGGTTATTCTGGCCGCCCCCATCCAGTCACTGTGTCATGAGACTTGTGCGGGGCTGTGCCCCCGCTGCGGTCAGAATCTCAATGAGGGACGGTGCGCCTGCGCACCGGAACCGATCAATAATCCGTTCCGCTTTCTTCGCGAACGTCAGGAAAAGGGTGAGGGGAAGGCGCGTTCCTAGGCGACGCCCCTGCCATCAGGAGTCAAGGAGTCACGATGCCAAATCCGAAACATAAGCATTCGCGAGCTCGCAGGGACAAGCGGCGCACGGCGAAGACCAGATTGGTGCCACCGGGATTCTCAGTGTGTCCTCAGTGCCATGAGCTCAAGCTGCCACACTACACCTGTCTGAACTGCGGCACATACAAGGGCAAGGCGGTGATCGCTGTCGAAGAGGCCTAACCACCTTCTCTCGAGGGCGTGATTCGAACATCATTGCACGCCGTAACCACGGTCCCACCCGTCGGCCATGATGGCCCTTCCGGGGTCCGCTTGAGACTCATTCGCCACGGTTCCCCTCATCCTTTTTCTTGGACAGTTCATAGCGTATGAGAATAGCCGTCGATGCCATGGGCGGTGATCACGGGCCGGCGCCCGTCATAGAAGGTGCGCTGCAAGCGGCTCGTGAGCTGGATGTTGAGATTCTTCTCGTCGGTCAGGAACAACTGCTGGAGCAGGAATGTGGCCGGCTAGGGTGTCGCGATGCACGCCTCAGCATTCGACACGCGGCACAGGTCGTGGAGATGCATGAATCTCCGGCCGCTGTGGCTAGAAAGAAACGGGACTCATCGATCTGGGTGGCCACGGAAGCGGTGAAAACCGGCGAAGCCGGCGCCATCGTCAGTCCGGGCAATACCGGCGCCAGCATGGTCGCGGCCTTTTTTGTTCTGGGTCTGACCAAGGGTGTGGAGCGCCCGGCCATTGCGACCCTGTTACCGACGTTGACCGGCACCGCTGTGATGCTCGATGTGGGAGCCAACGTTGATTGCACCGCTGAGCATTTGGAACAGTTTGCCTTGATGGGTAACGAGTATGCGCAACATCTCTACGGTAAGCCTCGCCCGCGCATCGGGCTGCTGAGTATCGGCGAGGAAGATACCAAGGGGAACGAGGTGACCAAGGAAGCCTTCAAAATTTTGAAGGCGAGCCCCCTCAATTTTATCGGGAACGTCGAGGGGAGAGACGTATACAGTGGCGGGGCTGACGTCGTGGTGTGCGATGGGTTCATCGGAAATGTCGCCCTGAAGATCTCGGAGGGAGTGGCGGATGTGATCAAGAAACTTCTGCTGAAAGAGATTTCAGGCTCGTGGTTGGGCCGCCTGGCATACCCGCTTATCGCCGCGCCATTGATGAATCTCAAGCGGAAGATCGACTATGCCGAATTCGGCGGGGCGCCGTTATTGGGAGTCAACGGCATTATGATGATCTGTCATGGTCGGTCTTCGGCGAAAGCGATCAAGAATGCCATCCGGCGTGCGAAAGGTCTTGCCGACAGCCGGCTGAACGAACTCATTCAGCGGGACATCGACGAAACGATCAGCCGTCACCACAATGAACGCCGCGAGGGGCCGCAGACCTCATGAGAAGCCGCATCGTCGGGACAGGTTCGTATACGCCGGGACGCGTGCTGACCAATGCGCAATTGGCAGAGATGGTTGCGACATCGGATGAGTGGATCACGGAACGGACTGGCATTCGAGAGCGTCGTATCGCGGCCGACGACGAGGCCTGCTCCGATCTCGGTACCAGGGCTGCAGAGCGCGCTTTGAAAGCCGCGGGGTTGTCTGCCGGTGATCTGGATCTGATTCTCGTGGCGACCTGTACCGGCGACATGCCGCTTCCGTCTACCGCCTGTCTCATCCAGCATCAACTCGGAGCCGTGCGGGCAGCGGCCTGCGATCTCTCGGCAGCCTGCTGCGGCTTTGTGTATGCGTTGGGCGTTGCCGACGCGTATATCAAAACGGGAATGCGCCATGTGCTGATCGTGGGTTCGGAGGTAATGTCGGCAATTACCGATTGGACCGATCGTAACACCTGCATACTCTTTGGAGATGGAGCCGGTGCGGCGGTGCTCAGTGGCACTGAAGAAGAGGGGCGCGGGATTCTTTCATCCCATCTGCGGTCAGACGGCAGCCTGAGCGATCTGATCATGGTGCCGGGAGGCGGTTCCCGTATCCCGCCATCAGAGCGGATGCTGAGCGAACGGGCACAATATGTCAAAATGAAGGGAAATGAGACGTTCAAAGTTGCCGTACGGACCTTGGAAGATGTGGCGCGCGAGACCCTTGCTGCCAACCATTTGACCGTCGACGACATCGATCTCTACGTTCCCCACCAGGCAAACGTTCGCATTATCAGAGCTGCGGCTGAGCGCCTGGGCTTGCCGGTTGCGAAAATTGTGTTGAACATGGAGCGCTATGGGAATACCTCCGCGGCATCGATTCCCATTGCACTCGACGAAGCCGTGAAGGATGGTCGGGTGGCGGACGGGCGGTTGATCATGCTTGGCGCGTTCGGAGCGGGTCTGACATGGGCCTCAGCCCTGATCAGATGGTGACGAGGGCAGGAATCCGATGAGTGAGCCTATCGAACTCTTTCCAAAGGCCCTCAAGATTCATGATCGTGGCGGCCGTCAGCGTAGCTCTTTAGGGACGTCTCTGAAGAGTACGGCCACGTTTTGAAAGCGAAACAATATCGGGGGAGATTTCAACTAATCGGAACCATTTTTCTCGTTGACATTCTCCATTGTTTCTAAGATATCTTACGCGGTTATGGCATCGGCAGAGATTGGTTTCCTCTTTCCCGGGCAGGGCTCTCAATCGGTCGGGATGGGACGCAAATTGTACGACGCTATTCCGGCTGTTCATGCCGTGTATGAAACGGCGTCGTCGGTGTTGGGTTACAATGTCGCAAAGCTCTGTTTCGAAGGGCCGGCGGATCGCCTGAATTCGACTGAATATACACAACCGGCGCTCCTCGTGAGCAGCGCGGCGGCATGGGCAGCGCTGGAACCGGCCAGAGTGAATGCGGCGGCAGTTGCCGGGCATAGCCTGGGGGAATATACCGCCGTCTATGCGGCAGGCGGGTTTTCATTCGAAGACGCCGTGCGATTAGTGCAGAAACGGGGACGCTATATGGCGGAGGCCGTTCCTGCCGGGACAGGATTGGTGGCGGCTTTGATCGGCCTGGGCGCAGATGTCGTCATGGATGTCTGCCGGGAGGCATCCAGTGTGGGGATCGTGACGGCAGCAAATTTGAATTGTCCGAGTCAGGTGGTTATCGCAGGAGAGAAACAGGCCGTGGAACGGGCGATTGAGCTGGCCAAGGCGAAAGGCTGCAAAAAGGCAATCCCGCTCCCGGTGAGTGTGCCGGTCCATACCCCGCTGATGCAACAAGCAGCGAAACGGCTGGCGGCGGAATTCGGCGCGGTGACGTGGCATGATCTCTTGATCGGCCTGGTGAATAATGCGGAGGCGCAGGTGCTACGCAACGCTGGGGAGATCCGGGCCTCTCTGATTCGCCAACTCCCCTCATCGGTGTTATGGGAAGACTCGATTAAGATGATGGCCACGCTGGGTGTCAGCACCTTCATTGAAATCGGTCCGGCCACCGTCTTGTCCGGGTTGGTGAAGCGGATCCTTCCCGAGGCGAAGACCCTCAATGTGAACGATCCTCAGTCGCTCGAGGCAACCATGAACGCGTTACGCGTGTAGATATGAAGCGAGCCGGCTGTATGAAGGTCGATCACGAATAACGATTGACGAATGACGGGGTTCGAAATGGCATTGGCGGGAAAAGTAGCGGTGGTGACCGGGGCGGCGCAAGGCATCGGTCGAGCGATTGCCGAAGCCTTGGCCGAGGATGGCGCGGATATCGTGGTCGCCGATCTCGATCCAGGCCGGTCTCAGGAGACGGTGACCGCAATTCAGAAACTTGGGCGGCGTGCGTTAACCGTCAAAGTGAACGTGGCTGAGTGGAACGATGCAAAGGCGATGGCAGAGCAGGTCATCAGGGAGTGGGGGAAAATCGATATTTTGGTGAACAATGCAGGAATCACCCGCGATGGTTTGCTGATGCGAATGAAAGAAGAAGACTGGAACCTGGTGCTCCAAGTCAATCTCAACGGCACCTTCCACTGCACCAAGGCTGTCCTGTTGCCGATGACCAAACAGCGATATGGGCGGATCGTCAACATTGCCTCGATTGTCGGTGTCATGGGGAATGCCGGCCAAGCGAATTATGCCGCGTCCAAAGCTGCCGTGATCGGATTTACCAAGACCGTGGCTCGCGAATACGCCAGTCGGGCCGTCACTGTGAACGCCGTGGCTCCAGGGTTTATCGACACCGCCATGACGCAAGGTCTGTCCGCGGAGGTGAAGGACACCCTGCAAAAACAAATTCCGCTCGGGCGGTTGGGGCAGCCTTCGGATATCGCTGCCGCAGTCCGCTTCCTGGCGTCGGATGAGGCGGCCTATATCACCGGCCACGTGCTCCACGTGAACGGCGGCATGCTGATGTCTTAATTTCCGCATGGCGTGTAAGATATCCGTTCATCGGTTCGGAACGGGATCCCCACGCCTAATGAAGGAGAGGTCATATGGGGAAGGAGGTGGGCAAATCAATGGCAACAGTGGACGAGAGAGTAAAGAAGATTATTGCAGAACAACTGGGTGTTGAAGAGGATGAAGTCACCCCTGAAGCGCATTTCGTCGAAGATCTGGGTGCTGATTCGCTCGATACGGTCGAGTTGGTCATGGCCCTTGAAGAAGAGTTTGAGATTGAAATACCCGATGAGGATGCCGAAAAGATCCTGACGGTAGGAAAGGCCCTGGATTATATCAAAGAGAAAGCCTAACCGGTTCCTTTTATGACACCTGATCACCCTATGCGACGTATCGTCGTGACTGGTCTCGGATTAGTGACCCCGCTGGGGATTGGTGTGGATGCGACCTGGAAGGCGATTTGTGCGGGGGAGTCCGGCATCAGCCGGATTACGCGATTCGACCCGACAGGCTACGATGCGCAGATTGCCGGTGAAGTCAAACAATTCGACCCGGCCCAGTTTATCGAGAAAAAAGAAATCAAGAAGATGGATACGTTCATCCACTATGCCGTGGCGGCCAGCCAGCTGGCCGTGGATGATGCGGCCCTGAAGATTCCAGCTGAGGAATCGGCGCGCGTCGGGGTCTACATAGGGTCGGGAATCGGCGGCCTCGGTTCCATCGAACATTATCATACCGTTCTTCAGGAGAAGGGGCCGGGACGGGTGTCCCCTTTCTTTATCCCCATGACGATTATCAATCTGGCGTCAGGGCAGGTGGCCATCCGCTTGGGAGCGCGCGGCCCGAATTCCTGTGCGGTGACGGCCTGCGCGACCGGCAACCATTGCATTGGTGACGCCTATCGCATTATCCAGCGTGGCGAGGCGGATGTCATGGTGGCCGGAGGTGCGGAAGCAGCGATTACGCCCTTGGGTGTGGCCGGGTTTGCATCCGCCAAAGCATTGTCGTTCCGGAATACTGATCCGACAAAAGCGAGCCGGCCGTTTGACCGCGATCGGGATGGATTCGTGTTGGGAGAAGGCGCGGGAGTGCTCGTGTTGGAGGAGCAGGAACATGCTCGGCGCCGCGGAGCGCGCGTGTATGCGGAAGTCATCGGTTATGCGATGAACAGTGATGCCTACCATATCACGGCGCCGCCAGAGGAGGGCGAGGGAGCCGTGCGATGCATGGAACTGGCGATCAAGGACGCCGGCATTCAGAAAACTGATATCGGGTATATCAATGCCCATGGCACCTCCACCATGGCGGATGCCATCGAAACGAAAGCCATCAAGCAGGTATTCGGCGACTACGCCTATCGGTTGCCGGTGAGTTCAACGAAATCCATGACCGGCCATCTACTTGGCGCCGCGGGAGGTATCGAGGCGATCTTCAGTGTTCTCGCGCTCCAACATGGGATGCTTCCTCCTACGATCAATCTTGATAACTCAGACCCTGCGTGCGATCTCGACTACGTGCCGAATACGGCGCGTCCTGCCAACCTCAAGGTTGCTCTCTCCAATTCATTCGGCTTTGGCGGCGTGAATGCCTGCCTGTTGTTTCGACGCGTGGCGGCTTGATCGAGAGCACCCTGACGAACGGAACATATGGCGACGTCGGTTGTGCCCACTGAGACGATCGAGCGTGTTGTCGGCTATCATTTTCTACGTCCTCATCTGCTCCATGAGGCCCTGACGCACAAATCATTCGTCAACGAGAACCGGACAAAGGACCGCAGGCAAAACGAACGATTGGAGTTTTTGGGAGATGCCGTCCTCTCGCTGATCATCAGCGACTACCTTGCTGCGACACTGCCGGACTGCACGGAAGGGGAGTTGTCCAAACTCAAGGCACGGCTTGTCAGCGAACCGTCTCTGGCCAAAGCTGCGAAGCGATTGGAACTGGGAATATTGCTTCGGCTCGGAAAGGGTGAGGAACTCTCGAAGGGCCGGGAAAAGCATTCTCTGCTTGCAGATGCTCTGGAAGCGCTGATTGCCGCTATTTACCTTGATGGAGGGCTGGAGGCCAGCCGGGCATTTACGCTCCGGGTCTTTGACGATGACCTGGCGGCGCTGGGAGTATTGAAGGGTGAATCGGCATTCGAAGATTATAAGACCCGACTGCAAGAACTCTGTCAGAAGCGATACGATACGCTGCCTCGCTATGTTACAGTACGAGAATCCGGCCCGGATCATCGCAAGACCTTTGAGGTTGAATTGACGATCAGAGGGGAAACTGCGGGCGTCGGCCAGGGGTTCAGCAAGAAACAGGCTGAGCAAATGGCTGCTAAGCAGGCCTTGGAACAGATTCGGGATGCAGGCGCCTGAATGAAGCCGCACGCTGCCTGTCAAACCGGCATGGGCGGCGCCATGGTGTATCGATTAGATAGATATGGGAGGGCGACGATGGGAGGCATATTGCGAGGCGGGTATATGAGTCTGATTCTGGTGTTGACACTCCTAATGGGGATGATCAATCCGAGTCTCGTCAGTGCAGCGGAGGATGCAAAAGGCGCCAAGGATTCATCCGGCGGAAAGACGCCTCGTGCGATCGTCAAAACTAAATTTGGCGAAATCGAACTGAAATTCCTTCCCGACGTAGCCCCCAAGCACGTCGAGAATTTTGTCAAGTTGGCGAAATCCGGCTTTTACAATGGGACTATTTTTCATCGGGTGATACCGGGATTCATGATCCAGGGTGGTGACCCCAACACGAAGGATTCGCTCAAGAAGGAGACGTATGGTCAGGGTGGTCCGAAAGACGAGAAAGGAAATCCCGTCCCGCTGAAGGCGGAATTCAACGAGCTACCCCACAAGCGAGGCGTGTTGTCTATGGCACGGGCTCAGGATCCGGACAGCGCCGGTTCGCAATTCTTCATCATTGTGGAAGAGTCGAGGTTTCTAGACAGGAAGTATACGGTCTTTGGAGAAGTGGTGAAAGGAATCGGGGTCGCCGATAAAATCGTCAATCTACCGAGAGTCATGTGTCAGACCGGCTCGCCTAATCCTCCCGATAAGGGTCCTTGTGACAATCCCATAGAGCGTGTTGAGATGACGGTCACGATTGTGGAGTAACGGCCGCGGCTTGGTTCGGCCATGACCGGCATGTTGATGCTGCCTGATGCGGAATACCCTCGCGTCTTTGCCTGGCGTTCCTTCCTCGACCGTTAGGAGGACGATTCCCTTCCGATCGACCGCTGCGCGCAGTGGATTGGCAGGATCTCCATCCCTTGAGACCATGTGGGATTGAGACTGTCTTCCCCGTAGGCCCCCGTCAGTCGGAGCGGCAAAAACATCAGGCCCGGCGTCGAGACGTGCTTAGAAGGGCGTGGTACTTTTCTGCGAGCGGACCAGATTCAGGAAGTGATTGAAGGCTTTCGAGACGCGTTCAGCATGAGAGGCGTTTCGGAAAAGAACACTATCTGCTTCAAGTTGCGTTTCCAATTCATTCACGGTCCCGCTACAAAACGTCGTCTTGACGACACACGGGGTATCGCCCGCACAGGAGAATTGCACCGCGTGATAGGTGACACCTCTTTCTTCGGTTTCCTTGGGTCGATAGTCTACCTTGTCAATTGCATGCAAATCGAACTGTGTGAATCCTGTCAGCACCTCGTCCCGGCCATGGTTCAGTTCGATCAGCCCTAGTTTCGCTCCCGTCGGAATGGTCGTATAGATCTCCGTCATCTTTGTGGGTTTGGGGGCTTTCGGATTTTTGCAACTCAGGGCTCGAACAAAGCCATGGGTGTTGGTCATGTCCGAGATAAACTTGACGGTTTCATCGATCGATTGTCCGGAGGACGTCGCCGGAAGCAATGAATATAAGACGACTATGACTCCGAATGCTTGATGCATCCCCCGAGAGGTCATCGCCAAACGTGTTCTTTCCCGATATCGTCCTTCGCGGCTGGGACGAGGGCAGTTCATTCAGGCACCTTCGCAACAGTACAAGATGGCCGACAGCCGATCAATCCCTTTCTTCCCCTCACATCACGTCACGGAATAGCATTCCTGGAGGACGGATGTTCCCTGAGGTGCAAATTACGCGATATGCGAGGTCATGCGGGCTGGTGTCACGGAGGAAAGCGCTTCCGAATCATGAGGAGGTATGAGCTGAAGGTGGGTCATGTAGGTGCGAATCGTAGAAAACTCGAAGGTTTCAAGGAGCGTGACCAATCGCTTCTTCGTCTTATGGAGATTGAGGTAGTGCAACAGCTGCGAGATCATGGGCCCTTCCATTCTCGGTTGCTGGCGGTCGAACTCCCATGCATGAAAGTACATCGTGAGGGCATGGCCGCGCCGGTCGATCTGTTTCAGGAACATCCGCAGCAACGAGAACGGCAAGAGGCGGAAGTAAACTCCACCGGCAATCGGACAGCGCATCCCTGCCATACTGACAGTCGAAGGAGGTATTTCCCATAGGGGGCCTGCCGTGGTCTCCCGCAGATGACACCAAGGATCGGATCCGGGGATGCCACAATGGTCATGACGAATCGGGACGATGCTCGAATCGTAGAGATGTCCTTCCTCCACCAAGATCGGCAGCGCCCATCGAGTTTCGTTGGTAATGGTAAAGCCGGGCGCCCGATATCCGAGCACCGCCCGTCCTGTGATGTCTTCGAGGATCTGTTTCGCCCGTCTGACATCTGTCCGGAACAATTCAGGGGTCTGTGCGGTGATCAATTCATGGCTGTAGCCATGAGACGCCACTTCGTGGCCGGAAGCCGCAATGTCCTTGATGAGGCCGGGATGCCGTTCGGCAACCCATCCGAGCACAAAGAACGTCGCACGAGTCTGATGGCGTGCCAGCATGTCGAGCACGGTTGCGACATTCGATGCGACGCGGCTTTCGAAATACTCCCAATGCCGGCGACGCATCGGTGAATCGAATCGCGTGACTTGAAAATGCTCTTCTACATCGAAGGTAAGGCAGTGCACAATCAGACCTCGTTCAGCTAAGACAACCCCTGCCGGTCGTTCGATTAGACCAGATCGGTTGAAGGGTCGGTATCGACGTCCATACGGACAAAGCCTACGTGACTTGTACTATGTATACTATGCGGAAGTAAAGCAAAGTCTGAACCTGGCTGCTGCGAATTGCGATCAGTGGCCTAAGTAAGAAGGTATAGCCAGAGAGGCATAGGGAATCGTATCTCAAAGGATAATGAATCGTATCTAATCAGATAAGGTTCCCGAGCCTTGGACCCGCCGGAAATGCTTCAAAATGATACAGCCAGTGATGACCACGTAGAGGTGTCCTGAGGCGGGGTGAGGCCTTATTCACTGATGGGCATTGGATCAGTCGGGTAGAAGGTGACGATCAGTGATGATGACGGCACTCTGGTGAATGCACATGGGGCTCGGGAGGTGAGGGGGGGAATTGGCTCGGCAATACGATGCGTCCGCTTTGGGTCTGTTTGGCTAAATGCTCGGCGATTTCGGGATGAGAAGTCCTCACGTAGCCGACAAGGCCATGCAGAAATCGACGTGATTGGAAATCGTTGCCTGAGAAGGCAGAAATCAAGGCAAGCGCACGATCAAGCACTGCCGGCGCCGTCTGAGTATCGACGATCTGTTGGGGTTGCTGTTTCAGGAAGGTGTCGTACTCCTTTTTGAGATGTTCGGCAAACACCGGCATGGGAGCGGCCGGCACGTGCAGCGGGCTCAGAGTGCGCCTCAATGCTTGAATAGCCGCAATAACCTCTGAGTCTTGCCCGTCACGCCGGTCATGAAAATAGCTGAAAGTCACGACCTCAATCAGGTTAAAAAGGGCAGCCGCTTTGTCCCCACCGACCTGGTTCAATTGCCGATAGAGGTCTCGTCTCACCGGCGCAAATTGCTCGCCAAGCCGCCGCTGCTGATAGTCACTGCCAGTGTCTAGATAGGGACAATCGGGAGTGCAGGAAATTCGTGTGACACGGTGTTCTCCGCAACATTGACTACAGATCAATCCTCCGAGAGCCGGGCAGGAACGGCGCCCTTTTCGTTGATGACAGTACACACATTTGGTCATTTATTCGTCCGTTCGCTTTTGTCCTGCTTGGGTGGAGCGACGAATCCGTAATCCGCGAGCGTCCGCTTCCGATTCTCGCCCGTCGCACCGACCGGTGTCTCTAGCCCGTTGACTTCAGCCACATTGGCTTGTTGATACGGTACCAGAATCAAATTGTTGACTCGATCGATGCCGACATCGGCAGGCGCCGGCAGAAATTCTGCTATCACCTGGAACTTCTTGTTGGGTTGCATACGCCAGACCTTACCCTTCGTAAGATCCGACACGTACATGTTGCCCCACCGATCGAAATCGATGCCACTCAGATTCTGAAAACGTGACGTAAAGAAGGAATTGCTGACAAGCTCGGTGAGGACGCCGTCCTGGCTGATATCCAAGATGCTGCCCTTCTCCCAACTCACCACGATGATATGGCCTGTCTTGGGATGAACGGCGACTCCCGCGGGACCCGCAAGACGCTCGTCGTGGATGAACACCGACACGGCATGCCGCTGCTTGGTATCGACTTTATAGATCGTATTGCCCGGCATGTCCGAAACGAAGAGCAGGCCTTGGTCGTTCGCCGCGATATCGATAAGCGACAGCGGTCTGGCCGGTAGTAATGGTGAAGATGTCATGGCAATGGTCATCATGGTCTTGCCGCTATTCTTATCGAACGCACGAAGCGTATCGACATCGGCGACATAGAGCACCTGATCGATGAACGCCATTCCTTTGGGCGCATGCAGTGTCGTCCCCTGTTCCCCTCCACTGATAAATTTGAATCCGACGATTTCAGCCTGACCGTTCAATTTCGTGATGAAGCCGTTATTGTCGCGCGCGTCCGGTTCTCCGTTGACATTGGAGATGTAATAACTGTTATTGGCCGGGTCTGCGAGGACGCTATGAGGCGATTCCAGACCGTTAATCTGCATCGCTATGGCCGGTGACAGCATTCCCATGGCCATCACGAGAGTGCAGCCCATGCCCGGCAGAGCCGCCTGAAATGATCGGACGAAGAAAGAACGGCCCAAAGTGATGCGGGATTTCATTGAAGAAGTTGTCTGCAGGGGGATCGTGAGATCGTATCGTAGCCAACGTTCTTCGCGACTGTCAAGAATCTGCGACGGAGCACACTGAGTCCCGGTGACTAGTGCTCGGGCTGTGTTGGCTGTGAGGAAACAGGACAGGCGGCTCGTTGAAGCGGCTCACCGATGCAAGTCGAGGGCAGCGTTGACTTGCACAAAAATGCCCTGGTAAGGTGCGTGATTCCCATCATCGTCCGATGAATAGACCCAGGAGGGACTCGTGGCAGCACGACTTATCGATGGAAAGGCGTTAGCGCTCCACGTGCGAGAAGGTCTCGCCAAGGACTCGACGGCGCTGCTGGCACAGACAGGCGTGAAGCCGGGATTAGCGACGATCATCGTCGGCGACGATCCCGCATCCCATTTATACGTGAAGAACAAACAAAAGGCCTGTGACGCGGCCGGTATTTACATTGACGATCACAAGCTTCCGGCCGGCACGACGCAGTCAGACTTACTGGCATTGATCGAAAAAAAGAATGCCGATTCAAACATCCATGGCATTCTTGTCCAGTTGCCGTTGCCCAAGCACATTGACAGCAAGGTCATTTTGGATGCCGTGTCACCGCAAAAGGATGCCGACGGATTTCACCCCTACAATTTCGGCCGGTTGGTCGAAGGTCATCCAGTCTTTGAAGCCTGCACGCCGAAAGGGGTGATCAAAATGATTGAATCCACAGGCGTCCCTATCGAGGGCAAACGAGCCGTCGTCCTGGGTCGAAGTAACATCGTGGGCAAACCGCTCGCATTGATGCTGCTTCAGCGTCACGCGACCGTCACCATCTGTCATTCGAAAACCGTCGATCTCCCCGCCGTCTGCCGTGAGGCTGAGTTGTTGTTGGTCGCGATTGGCAAGGCGCGGTTTGTCACAGCGGACATGGTTCGTGAAGGGGCTGTGGTCATTGACGTCGGAACCAACAGGTTGCCGGATGGAAAGGTTGTCGGCGACGTGGACTTCGAGCCAGTCAGTCAGAAAGCCGGCTGGATCAGCCCTGTGCCCGGGGGTGTGGGTCCGATGACGATCGCCATGTTGCTGCACAATACCGTCGAATCTGCTAAGAGAATAGCGGGATGGAAATGAGGTTCATGCGATGAGTTCCGAGCCGCGACGTCTGAAAGAGGTCCTGGATCGCGGTCAATTTGCAGTGACGATCGAATACAACCCCCCCAAGGGGACGAACATCACGCATATCGTGGACAGCGCCAGGAGTCTGCTGGGGCGCGTCAATGGCATCAACGTCACGGACAATACGGCTGCGATCGTTCGGGCCGGCTCGTTGCCTGTCAGCCGGATTCTCTACGAGATCGGCCACGATCCTGTCATGCAGTTGACCTGCCGCGATCGAAACCGCATCGCAATGCAATCCGATCTCATGGGAGCGCATATTCTGGGCATCCGCAACATTCTCTGTCTCACCGGAGATTATCCCACCGTTGGCGATCACAAGGACGCCAAGCCCGTGTACGATCTGGATTCGGTTCAGGTCATGCAGCTTGTGAAAGGCCTCAACAACGGTAAAGACTATGCCGGCCACAAACTCGATGGATCAACCCAGTTCATGATCGGCGGAGCCGTCACGCCGGAGGCGGATCCGCTCGGGCCTATGCTGGTAAAATTTGAAGTCAAGGTGCGTGCGGGAGTCGAGTTCTTTCAGACGCAGGCCATCTATCATCCGGAACAATTCAAGACGTTCATGCAGGGAATCGGACAATTCAAGGTCAAGGTACTTGCGGGCATTCTTCTCCTCCGTAATGCCAAGATGGCTGAGTTCATGAACGCGAACATTCCCGGCGTGTCCGTGCCGGACGAGATGATAGCGGAACTGCGCGCGGCGGGAGACAAGCATGCATTGGATGTGGGGGTGGAGATTGCCGTGCGGACCATCAAGGCGGTGCGGCCTTTCTGCAATGGCGTCCATATCATGGCGATCAGGGCCACCGAACGACTCCCGGAGATCCTGACCAAGGCGGAATTGTCCTGATGACCATTCCGGAGTTTCAAAAATTCAAACGTGACAATAAGAAACTGCTTGTCGTGACGGCGTACGATGCGCTCTTCACTCGTATTGTCGAACAAGCCGGCATCGAGACGATTCTCGTTGGAGACTCGCTCGGAGTCGTCGTGCAGGGCAAATCGAACACACTCTCGGTCACGATAGAAGATATGGTGTATCACACCAAGCTGGTGGCTAGCGCCGCTGAGCATGCGCTGGTTATCGGAGACATGCCGTTTTTGTCGTATCAAGTCAATTGTGATGACGCCATCCGCAATGCCGGCCGCTTGCTTCAGGCGGGGGCTGCGGGGGTTAAATTGGAGGGTGGTGCGATTGTGGATCGTGTTGAAACCCTGACCAAGATAGGGATTCCCGTCATGGGGCATCTCGGAATGACACCACAATCAGTTCATCGGTTCGGCGGTTACAAGGTGCAAGGCAAGGAACAGAGGGAGGCGGACACTCTGGTGGAAGATGCTCGAGCATTAGAGGCGGCGGGGGCATTTGCAATTGTCCTCGAAGCGATTCCGGCTGGTGTGGCGAAGAGGGTTACCGAAACCCTGACAATACCCACGATCGGAATTGGCGCCGGCCCTCATTGTGACGGCCAAGTCCTCGTTCTTTATGATTTACTCGGACTCTTCGATGACTTCGTTCCTAAGTTCGTAAGGCCGTATGCCCACCTCAAGGCGGATGCCCTCCAGGCTTTGCGTCGCTTCAAGGAAGAAGTCGAGCAAAATAAATTCCCGTCTGACTCCGAAAGCTACCGCTAGGATCCGAGGTACAGGAGTCTTCTCTCATGCTCCTTTGACGATTGGAGCATCCCTGGATCCGTTGGATCTCTTCATCACGGTGTTACGGCAACACGTTGGTTCTCCCCTTCCGACCTTCCCTCATCAGGCAGATTCAGTTGGATGCGAATGTTGGCGCTCTGCGCGATGAAGCAGGGGCTTGCGATGTCCTGTATCAACTTTCCGACGTTCATTCCCATGTAACTGGCGGGAGCTTTGGTTAAGCGATCCACCGCCTTACTTGCCAGTCTCTTAGCTGCCGCATGATTGCCCATGCGACGCTTGACCTGGGCAGCTGCCAATTGAATGAGCGCTTGGAAAAAATTACCTTCCGAGGATTTTGGTCCAACCACGCGCCACAATTTCTCGAATACCTCATGGCTTTCCCACCAAAAGCCAAAATTCAGGAGATCGATGCCATAGCGATACTCCTCGGAGTCGTACCACCGGTCCTGTGGGAATGTGGGATGACCCTCGAATTTTTCTGGCAAACGACTATCTTGTCCTCGTCCCGGACGCGGTGTATGTCCAGGGATATACGCGTACGCTGGAAGAGGTCGATCGGAATAGCGCCGCTGGTGAGGAGGCGGTACCGTGTCAGTCACCTTGGCAGCCGTTTCGGCAGGAACTCTGGAAGATGGCTCGATCCTGTAGACGAATCGCTGTGAGCCTGTGGCCCCACACGCATCCACTGTCCAAGGCCAGGATATTGTCGGCCAAATGGAGACCGAGAGCAGCCCAATGTCCGCACACAATGGTGGCGGTATGGCTTTGTCGTCCTGGGATCTGAAACCATGGACTGTATCCTGGAGGTGCCTCCGACGGCGGGCCAGAAAACTCCAAGGCCATGACTCCTGTTCCTGTGCAGACGCGCAGACGGGTCAAGACGGTTGTGATTGCTGCCAGGCGGGTCGGGCCAGCCAATGCTGGCGTCCATTGAAGATGCTGGTTTGGGTATAAGGCCTGCAGCAGATCTTTATAGTCTGGTCCCTGAAGAGTGCTCTCCACTTCTCCGCCAAGCCCTTCAGCCTCATCGATGGTCCACTGCGGCAGCAGTCCGGCATGCACCAATGTAAAGTCGCCATCACGGTAGAACAATCGTTGGCGGCGTAGCCAGGTGATGAGATCATCCCGGTCAGGGGCATTCAGCACATCAGCAATCGTGTCTTTGGATCGCAAGGAGGCAAAACCGGTTGCTGCGGCGATCAGAAAGAGATCGTGATTGCCCAATACAGTCGTGGCTGCTTCTCCCAAACCTTTGACATACCGAAGGACCTCGAGTGAATCAGGCCCTCGATTGACGAGATCGCCGGTGAACCACAAGTGGTCGCGGGAAGGGTCAAATCCAATGTGGTTTGTCAGACGATCGAGGGCATTGAAGCATCCCTGTACGTCACCGATCGCATAGGTTGCCATGTACAAGAAGGGTATATGCGAGAGCCCTATGGTCGCAAGCCGGAAATGACGAGCTGCAAAGAGAATTCTCGGGAAATGGTGCTGGGGAGGAAGGTGAATCTAGAACTGAAAGTCTTCGATAAGCCAGCGGTCGCCCTGCTTCACCACGACAAAAGTTGCCGGCGTTTTCTGGCCTCCCAATGCTCGAACGGTCCCGGAAAATGTCGCAACATTTTTCTCCAACTTCCTATCAAGAAAATCACTCGCATAATTGTTCTCGACGATCTTATTGCGCTGAACGATTTCTTGAAACTGCTCCGGTGTATACTTCAGCTTTGCATTGTCTGACAGAAAGCTATAGGCCAGCTGATAATCATGTTTTCCGATGGCCTCGAGTTGGGCATGGAGAGTTTTCCCCGCTTCCAGCGTTCGCCCCCAGAACCACCAGGTTGCGACGCCGGCGATCAGGCCGATGATAAGCAGTATTCTCATGGGAGTTCCCGCAGCGTCCAGAATCCTGTCGCTATTTCAAGTGTAGGGGGAGAGGGATATTCTGTCAAAATTACGAGATCCTGAGGGTGCCTGCGGTTCTCAATCCCGCCATATCTCACAACGAAATACTGACGAAAGGTTGTGGTGAAAGATTGTAGTGAGGTGAGATGGGGTTCCTGGGTTCCCGATCCTGCCTTAACGGCTGCGCGTCGATGAGCTGGTGCGAAAGTCTCAATGCCTCGGCATGAGGTGATGTTCTTCTGGAAGGCGGAAGGGAATACATTCTGTAGGATAGGAGAAGTACGCACAGGGAGAAGGGTTCAAAAACTACGGGAATCTAGCCTCGATTGTGCTGGTGAGCCCGCCCCGAGCGGTGAATTGTCCCGTGACTTTCGCCCAAACAGGACGGCAGGCTTTGACTACATCATGGAGGATTCTGTTCACGGCATTCTCATAGAAAATGCCCATGTTTCTGTAGGCATGGATGTACATTTTGAGGGATTTGAGTTCGAGGCACTTCTGGTCCGGCATGTAATGCAATCTGATGACCCCGAAATCGGGAAGCCCTGTTTTAGGGCAAATCGCGGTGTACTCGGGGATTTCGACGATGATGTCGTAGCCCTTGTACTGGTTTGGCCACGTTTCAATGTTGGGAAGAGCCGTGACGAGACCGCTTTTCGCATGAACTTCTGTGTACTTGAGCCGGCCAGCTCGTTTCGTCATAGTTGTTTCATCCATTCCAATTGATCGATCTTTTCAAGCTGAAGGTAGAGCGTCACCCACGGGCATACCATCTCGGGATAGACTTCACAGAAGCCACCTTTACGAACGCCGCCGCAAGGACCGTGGCTCATGAATTTCGGACATTCCGATTTGATAGAACCGTCAGGAACAGCCGGGCGTTTGTGTACTCCGCCCGTCTGGGCAGCACCCTCGTCCTCGCCGGGAATAATGACTCGCAGTGACATAGCTGCAGTGTAGCCTCAAATTCTCCAAGGGGCAATCTTTACCGACTCTGGCCGGGACTTGCAATGGGGCTTGCAGTTGCCTGTATTGACCCGGCAAAATAGGTTTCTTGAGCATGTTTAGGGCCAAGGGCCTACCCTCGTATGCTCTACTAGGCCTTCTTTCGTGACCGGTGGGCCTTCTGAAAAGTTGCATTACCACGACATACACTATAGACTTGGACACCTATGGAAGCACTTCTACAGTCTGTCTCGGTTTCCAATTGACAGTTTTTTTCACGCTTTGTTACACTCGACAATTGTAGCAATCTTATTCACAGGTTTCATTCCCTGTGACTTCTAGGCCGACAGCTTAGTAACGGCACCAAATTTGGGCTGGCTTATCACCGTGATAAAGTCGGTCGAACGCAGCATAAGAGGGAGGGACTAAAAATGAGTCTTGATTATGTGAAGTTTTCGAATGGGTTCGAAAAATTTATGCCAAAAGAGTATCGGGATATGGTTGAGCATGGTCCCTTCGGGAAGAAAATTTCTGTTTCGCAGATGGGATCATTCAAGGAAATCCTTGAAGAACATCCGATGTGTGCCGGATGTGCAATGACGCTCTTCATTCGCCTCGCCATGATTTCATTTCCCAACCCAGAAGATACTATCACTGTCGGAACCGCTGGCTGCGGACGGTTGGCTATTTCGCAGGCGGCCATTCCGTTTGTCTACGGAAACTACGGCGATCAGAACGGGGTCGCAAGCGGACTGTCGCGCGGACTGCGGTTACGCTTCGGTGACAAACCCAAGGATGTGGTCGTGATGGCTGGCGATGGCGGTATGGCGGACATCGGGTTTTCCGTCACGCTTCATTCCTGGTTCCGCCGCGAAAAGTTCACCACGATCATGTTGGACAATGAGGTCTATGGCAATACCGGTGGGCAGGAGAGCGGGATGACCAATCGAGGTGCGGTGTTGAAGATGGCTCCTCTGGGGAAGAAGTTTGACAAGATGGATATGGTCCAGATGGCAAAAGTTGCCGGTTGCGCATACGTGGCGACGGTGGTGCCGAACAATCCGCGACGGGTGGAAAGTGTGATCAAAAAAGCCGTCCTCATCGCCCGTGAGGTTGGCCCAACCTACATCCAGGCCTACACGTCTTGTAACATTGAATACGCGATTCCGACTGACAAAGTCATGGAAGATGCGAAAAACGTCGAAAACGACCGCTATCAGTTCACCGAATATATCAGTGATGATGCCAAGCAATACCTCACAGAACGGTATGGTTATAAGGAATTCTTGCAGAAGCCGGCTGCGAAAGCTGAGATTCCAAAGGCTTGAACATCAGCGGATTGAAGCCATAAGGAGAGTAGGCGATGGCAAAACGATTTAATATTAGAATGGCAGGAGTCGGCGGGCAGGGTGTTGTGACAGGATCACACATTCTCAGCACGGCGGTGATCCATGCAGGCGGAGAGAGCACTATCGTGCCTTTCTATGGATCGGAAAAACGGATGGCGCCGGTCGAAAGCTATGTGCGGGTCTCTGACGAGCCGATCTATGAAATTGGCGAGATCACGTTTCCGCACATCATCATTATCTTTCATCCCCAAGTCATCACCCACGGTAAGTCCTATACAATGCCGTTTTACTTCGGCTTGAAGGAAGACGGAGTGGCATTGATCAATAACGATGGGCCGATGAAGTTGCACAAAGATCAGGCGGCCGAACTCGAAGAGCGGCGGGCGAAGCTGTACTATTTGCCTGCCACAAAACTTTCTCTTGAGGTTGCGGGGATGGATCTTGCCACGAATATGGCGCTCATGGGGGCCATTGGGTGCATCACAGGCCTGACAACTGTTGATGCATTGGAGCAGGCGGTGAAGGACCGGTTTCTCGGAAAGGGATTTGTCGTGTCTGGCGGGACGGCAGCATTGGATAGCGTGGTTGAGCGTAAGTTCAAAAAGAAACAGGAATTAATTGACAAGAACGTGGCGGTAATCAAAGCCGGGTGGGAACATGCGGCTCTGAATGGCTGGGATAAGCCCTTTAAGGCGACCAAGAAGGCAGAAGCCGACGCTGCTGCGGCCCTCACAAAGGGCTGATAGCCTACAGGAGACGAACCCATGTATCTAGTTGCTGATATTAATGTTGACATCTGTGCCGCGACGAGCTGCAAGCTGTGTACACAGTACTGTCCGGAGGCTAACACCATTCAATATAACGACTCCTTGGGCAAGGAACTCGGACATAAATATGGGTCAGCCTATGTGGCCGTCGACCGGTGTAAGGGATGTGCGCAGTGCGTCTGGGTATGCGACAACATGTCAAAGCATAACGCCATCAAGATGATCATGATCGACCAACTTCCGAAGGCGGCCATTACAGACAACATCACGTATGGAGAAAAGAGTACTACTGCCGTGTTAGCCAGTCCCATGGTTGGTTAGAGCATAAGGGAGACGACAAGCGTGAGCACGACACCGCAACAGAAAGAACGTATCATCGTTCCTGGTCCGGCAGGCTTCCATCCTCCGTCTGCCGCCCAATTGGGAGTAATGCTTCCGGATCCGGGGCAGGGATTGATGTACGGAATCCTGGAGCCAAAAGAAGAACTTGTGATCGAAGAGATGGCGAAGAAGATGCTCACGAGTCCGAATGCCACACTGTTTCCGGGCCCGCTCGTTCTATGGGCCTGGAATGAGCATGCTGTGCAGAAGGCGAAGGCGGTCCTGGAAATTGCCGCCCAGATTCCGGATGTTCTGATTATTCCCATGCCCGACTATCGTCCGAAGTATCCCAAAATCGATCCAGAGGAAATGATCAACCCCAATCATCCGAATTTGACCATTTGGGGAAATAAAATCGAAGCCTGTATTTTCATCGGTGTGCATTGCCACTACGCCAACCTGACGTTGAAAATGATCAGAGCCGGCACAAACTGTTGCACCATGGCCATCTGTGCCGAGCAAGGCCATGAAGATGCCATGCTGACAATTCGGGACTCTGACACCGCGAAATTGCAGCGAGTGGCGCAAATTTTCAAGCGAGTGCGTGAGCAGATGGGAATCAAGGTGCAGGCTGATGGCGAGAATGTTCGCTTCACCGGAACCCAGTCCAAAGTGCATGGGGGGAAAACTCATACCAATCCTCTCTCCTTTACGCCAAGGGCGACCGATCTCGGAAGTGCGGCGATGTTCGGCCACAAAGCAGAACATATGAAGAGCGAAGCATAGAACGGTTGGAAGGTTGATATAGCCCAAGAGGTGTGACGATGAGCGAAGCCCTTGAATCCGAACAAAAAACTAATCCGCAAGGTGACCCCATCACGAGTGTGGCGGCTCCAAAATCTGACGCTAAGAAAGACCCGCATGCAGAGGCCAAGAAGCAAAAGGTCGTCACGCCTGAATACATGTTCCTCGAAGCCCCGAGAACAAAGGAATTCATCACGGGGAGCGAGGCTGCAAAAGAGGCGGTCCGTCGCTCGAACGTGGACATTTCCATCGCCTATCCAATTACGCCCCAGAGTGAAACGATGCAGCTCATCGGCGTTCTCTATGGCGAAGGGTATGTAAAGGAATATTACCGTGGCGAAGAGGAATATGGTGTGATGTCGGCGATCGCCGGGGGATCACGAGCTGGAGTACGATGCTTCACCGCGACTGCCGGCCCAGGCACCTTGCGGGGAATTGAGCCCATCGCGTCTTGGCCTGGTCACCGGTTGCCTGCGGTGTGCATGTTTACATGCCGAGTGGTGAATGCGCCGCTCGCCATTCAGCCGGATAATATCGAAGTGTCGTATTTGCTCAATTGCGGGATGATCGTCTTTCACGCCGAGAATCAGCAGGACATGTTTGACTTCATCCTAGCGGGATTCACTATCAGCGAGAAGAATGATGTGACCCTCCCGGTGGGAGTCTGCTGCGACGGATTTTTTGTCACTCATGCCCGCGGATATGTTCGCATGCAAGATCGCGGCATTAAGTTACCCCCACGGGAGGCTTGGCGTGGCGCGGTACCCGTACTTGATGCCGAGAACCCGCCCGCTCGTTTGTCGCGCGACGCCCCGGTCCAAAAGTCCAACTTCATGGCTTACAACATCCATGCCGTCTGGCAGCAGGAAGTGTGGGCAGCCGTAGAGCGGTCGCGTAAGTATATCGACAAGTACATGGGTGGCCTCTGTACCGCGGAGAATATGGAAAATGCAGATGCTGTCATCATCGCGTCAGGCAGTGCGGCGGCTCAATCCCGGGAGGCCGTTCGGTTGTGCGCAGAGAAAGGCATGAAGGTCGGTTTGATCAAGGTTCGATCCCTGCGGCCTTTCCCGACCCATGAATTGCGTGATCTCTGTAAGAATACAAAGCTGATCGTCATTCCCGAGTTCAATTATGTTGGATGGCTGGCGAAAGAAGTTGCCACTGCTATTTACGGCCATTCGAAAGCGAAGATCATTGCAGGTCCGCATGTGTACGGCGGACAATCGATGCCGGTCGAGTTGATCGTGGATGAAGTTGAATCCGGGTTGACGGGGAAGAAGTCGACCAACGTTCCATTGTCCGCGATCATGGGGACTGATGTCGATCAGGCCGCGATGGGCCACTTCATGCGAAGCATCTGAACGCGCATACGAAACAGGAAGGGCCCGTCAGGAAATGGTTCCGACGGGCCCTTCCTGTTTTGATTGTCCCCTTCTGTGGAACTATTATCCCTGCAGATCCTCCTGGATCAGGTCCTCACTATCCGGCATTCCGTACGCAATAAATTTGGCATAGGAAAGATAGATCATGCTGCTGTCGCGCATGGCTCTAGCTCCGTACGTCATGCGCTCAAGTTTGGACGCATCTGAGTTCTCTTGAGTACGCATGGCTGCCACTTGTTCCTCCAGAAGCAGAGTATATCTTTCCATTGCCTGTTCCACCTCTCGGTAGGCTTGTAGAATAGCGTCTGTCATAGGCGTATCTCCTTCCCACGAGGTAAGATACAGCACGCCCTTTTCAAGGGTCAACCGTTCCAATGGAGAGCACCTTTGAACGCGTTTTCAAGTCGTTTAGAAAAGGTTCTGAATCGTGTGAGCGGCATAAATCTGGCCGACCTCGATCCTAAGACCAGGCGGGATATTGCCAAACATGTCGGGCAGTTGTCATATCGATTCACGCGCGAGAGAGAACTGACAACAGGAAACTATCTTGAGGATTCAGCTACTGCCCTTGCGTATCTGGCATACTTTTTCCCGGTCAATGCAGCCAAAGTGTATAGGTTGCTTGACGAGTTGGTACCCACATTCGCTGATATCGATTCCACTACTATACGAGTGCTGGATCTTGGATGCGGTCCTGGGACAGGTGCGATGGCCGTGCTCGACTGGGTGCAATCAAGGGGGTGGTTTCACTCCGGCAGACTGCACTGTGTTACCGTGGACCAATCGTCAGCTTCGCTGATGGCCTGCCAACGGCTCTGGTCAGCATATTGCGAGACGGAAGAAAATGCTAACCATACGTTACTTCCTCTCCGTGAGAACCTGCAGGAAGGGCTCTCTCGTGAGATCAAGCAGGAAGGCGGCCCAAGGGGATACGACCTTATTATCATCCAGAATGTCCTATCAGAACTTGCTGCTGGAAAGCCGGGCAGTGAGGAGGTGCGAACCAAGCTGGTTACCATCGCGCTGGACATGCTTTCGGACCATGGTACCGTCATGGTCATCGAGCCCGCCCTTCGTGATGCTTCTCGGCAGCTCCACGAGGTCAGGGATCGACTCCTGCGAGACCGGAAATGTACTGTGTACAGCCCCTGTTTGCATGAACGGTCTTGTCCGGCGCTCGTGAACCCAGATGACTGGTGTCACGAGGAGCGTGCATGGAACCCGCCGGCCTGGATCAAGGCCATTGATCGCGACGTAGGCTTTATTAAAGATGCGTTGAAATTCTCCTACGTGTTGCTTCGCAAGGATGGCCGATCGATCGTCCGGCGCGCGCCCGATCTTTACCGCGTCGTGAGTGAGCTTCGTGTGTTCAAAGGGGAAAAGCGGGCTTGGCTGTGCAATGAGGAAGGGAGACCCGAGGTCGGGCGACTGGACCGAAAGTGTTCACCGAGCAACGCGGCGGTCGATGACTGGCATCGCGGAGCCATCGTGCGTATCAGCGAGATTGTGAGAAAGGAACGAAATGGGAAATTGTCAACGGTGGGAAGAATTGAGAGCGACACAGCAGTGCAGATCATTCGGCCGGTCTGAATAGAATACGTGTCAAAGGCCAAGATCAGGTGACGAACGGTGCACGGGATGTCTGTTAACTAGCAAAGACAAACCCAGCACGACTTCTTCCTGAAGCCCGCACTTCTCGCTCCCTCGACTCTCGCGGCGGCCCTCCCACGGCGCTCTGAAATGGTACAGACTAAGACCAGGTGACGAACGGTGCGCGCGTTCGGTCGCGTCATCATGCGTTGGATAAAGATGCCATACATCTTTTTTACCGTTGGCCTCACCCTTTACCGGAATAGAAGAACGGGGTTCGGCGCCGCTTGTGGCCACTGATCGGCCGTTTCCGCGATGCCGCACCCTCAGCGCGCATCCGTTCCACCTGGCCAAAGAAGAGAAAGAGGGTCTAACGGGGCTGGGACGTTGATCGTTCGGTCCCTTGTATGGAATAGCCAGATAGAGGCAGTCAGTTTGTCTGCTGCTTGGTTTACAGTTATACTAGCCGTCAACGGAGTGTTCGACATGCCGAAGAGCATCCCCAACCCCCCACCTGGATTCGACGATCTCACAATCAGTGAGCAGATTGATTACGTGCAGGCCCTGTGGGAGCGGATTGCTGCTTCACCGGATCAAGTTCCTGTTCCAGACTGGCATCAGAAGATCATTCGCGAGCGGCTTGAAGCATACCGTGCTAATCCTACTGCCGGTCGTCCTTGGCCTGACGTTCGTACCGAGATCGAAAAAAAACTTCGAGATCGTTGATCTGGCTTAATGGCGCGACAGATCATCGTCCAACCTCAGTCGGATCTCGACATCCAGGCCACGACCGTTTGGTATGAGGACCAGCAATCTGGCCTAGGCGCACGCTTCCTTGGCGAACTCAATCTAGTGTTCCAGCGGATTGAGGACAATCCACGACAGTTTCCTCTGGTAGAAGGCCAAGTGCGCCGTGCGTTACTTCACCACTTCCCCTACGGTATCTATTTTCTCACTGAATCGGAGGCTGTGACAGTCCTGGCCGTCCTGCACTTACACCGTCACCCTGATGTGTGGAAGAGCCGCGTGTGACATGAACGCAAAGTAATTCGTATTCAGAGACCAGAACAGGCCGCTAATAGACTTGCCTCCCACTCGGAATGGATACGGAGCGCGTTATTGCCGTGTTGACCCGAGACGCATAAGATTTCAAACTATCATCCAGGCTGAGCTATTCAGACCGGTCAGCAGTTCCATTGATATGAAAGACCAACGAATAGAAATATGGAATGTGCTTCACGATGGTGAAATCACTGCCATTTCGGAAGATGGCGGAACGCTCATGATGTTTGTGAACATTCCGTACCTCAGGCGCAGGCTAACGCCGCTGGGCGACAGCTTCGTTCTCACTCTGTCGGGTCTCACTCGTCTTGAGTTTTATAGCTCCGATGGAACTAGAACATCCCTCAGAGAGGAACTCGACATAGGGACACCTGAGATTCTGTCAACCGATCTGAATCGATGCCGGTAGTGATTGAGACAACTATGGGGCGGCTGATACTGGATTTTCAGAGCATTACCTTTGCCTTGGATACTGGTCGAACTATTGAATACAAAGCGATTGTGAAGGTTGGCGAAGAATACTGGACTGAATGGAGGAAAAAGATGGATGGAAAAGAGTGACGGCTCCAACTGTGGTCGAGCCGAAGCGTCTGAGCAGGCAGGACTGGTCGGCCGGTTCCCGGCCGATCCTAAAAGGTGTTGAACAAAGGCCTTAGTCGGGAAGTTTGCTGAAAGCTGACGGCTAATTGCTGAGAGCGAGGTGTGTTAGTCTGCTTCTGGCTCGGAACTTCCGTGCTGGTGGCTGACCCGGTCTTCGTCGAACAGCTCTTCCATTTCTTCCGCAATCATGTCTCGATCGTTCGGAACGGAGATGAGCGGGATTTCCTTCCGGACCTTCGGCGCCGGTTCGGGCGACGACGATTCGGGCTCAGGTTGTTTGGGTTTGTCGCTCATGACCAGAGTATACACTACGGTTCGGACAAAAAGGGGAGCTATTCGAAGGCTTCTAAAGAAGATGGTTCTGGAAACTGGGCTTGGCATGCCTTGCATGTCACAAAGTAGATCGCTTCCCGGACCGACATTGTAATCCGGAAGTCTAGCTCAACCCCTCTTTGCTTGCAGGTGGGGCACGGTATTTCCCTTAAGCGATACGGGATGTCAGGTTGTGTGCGCCTGTAAAAGTCCATGTCGGTGTAAATCGGGAAATTGTAGCGACATTTCAGGCAGATCCCACGACATTCCCCATCGGCTTGAACAAAACGCCGATCAATGGCGAAGGTGTTGGTTTTGCAGACGGCACAATTGACGGTCTGCAACCGTTTTTCTGCGTCCTCAAGGCTGATACGGCTCATGTTTCGTTCCCGTTCCAGTCAATGTTCACAATGCTGAAGTATAGCGGCCAATCAACCGTAGCCGCAATAAGGAAGATTCATTGAAATGATTTCCTTGACCATGGGGTCCTCGATCCTATACTAGCCATACCATGCATATGGTGACCAAGCGGCTCATTGTTGGAAATATCGATGATGCCAACCACCTTCCACCTCAAGTTGGCGGCCTTTTGATGGTTGCTGAGGAACAGGAGGTGGCTGCACCATCTCCGATTGTCTATGCGAAGATCCCGCTAAAGGAGTTCGGCCCGCCGGAGCCCTCCGCCCTGTCTCAGGCGGTGGATTGGATTGAGACGCATATTGGAAAACACCGCATCATGGTGTGCTGTCGCGCCGGAATGGGGCGGTCGGTGTCGGTGGTCATTGCATACCTGTGTTGCGTCGACGGGTTGAGCTACGAGGAAGCCGTGAAGCTCGTGCTGACCAGACGACCAGGGGGAGTGCCACTTCCAACATTGGCAGAAGCCATTGAAGCGGTGAGAGCGATTCGTCTCGTTCGCGCGAACCCTGCGTCAGGCGCTACTGACGCGTCCACAATCAAATCGGCCCAATCGTAACTTAAGTCCTGCTATCCCTCATGACCGCATTCCCATCAGCAACCTAAGACTCCTTCCTCGATAATCCGACCTCGATAATCCGAGTCACCATTGGGAGTGGTTGGACCCAGTTGCCTTCTGGTTCTTCGTCGTGTCCTAATAACGGTCGTATACATATCTTGATCCCACATCGGATCAGGGCCAAGGCTCTTGAAAAGGGATCGTCCATACCCTTAGATCTTGACTATGCCAGAACTACCCGAAGCCGAAGTTGCGGCGGCTCAGCTCCGAACAGGGACGGTGGGCGCTAGGGTTCGCGAATGCTGGGTTGGACGGTCCGATATTGTTCGTGAAGGATATCAGACCCTCTCCTGGTATCAGGCGAGTAGGATCGAGGCGGTCCAACGCCATGGCAAATCCGTAGTCCTTTCATTTTCAAGGGGAGGAGAAACCCGATTCTTGGTGGCGGAATTAGGAATGACCGGACTCCTTCTTTTTCATTCGGCGCCTGCGCGATATCCTCAGCATACACACTTCGTGATGCATCTGACAGAGTGCCGCGAGCCGGAGCTACGCTATTGGAATCCCCGCCGATTCGGGCGTCTGTATCTTCTGGATGCATCCGGTTTGGAGCGCTACCTCAGAAGACGATTCGGCTATGAGCCTCTGACGATGACTCGCCAGGAGTTCACAAAACTGATGGCCTCCTGCAGAGGACGACTCAAAGCGCTGCTGATGCATCAACAAAAAATTGCCGGTATCGGTAACATCTATGCGAATGAAATATTATTCCGGGCCGGCCTCCATCCCAGCCGAGTTGCCTCCAGGGTGAAGCCCGATACGATCAATCGATT